>Ga0268357_100711_pt1 | contig 35185 bp, 33 predicted proteins | sample BioMet10_FD_192466 | JGI IMG/M metagenome (GOLD analysis project Ga0268357, IMG submission 192466) | Sewage microbial communities from Oakland, California, United States - Biofuel 10 (Illumina Assembly) | ecosystem: Engineered > Wastewater > Sewage > Unclassified | place: USA: California... | reverse complement strand
TGCCTTTTCATGCTTTCTGTCATACTTTTTCTTTGACTTGTGCACTGCGCTTATTTTCACTGGTTTGCCGTGCACATTTATCTCTTCCTGCCGGCTTGCCCGACGGTTGGCTTTGAGATAATCCTTTCAAAGAATTAGCCAACTATCGGGAATAACATCTTTACCAACAAGTTACTTTTTTGTCTTGTAGCAAAGGAATAAGGATATTCAAGCGGATAATCGCAACATGCTGTAAACCAACACTGTTATGCTCCGTGGAACATGTATTCTTTTTGGATGTCCAATGTTAGACGTGTGAAGATTTCTTCTATTAAGCTTTCCGCAACGCTCTCGGCTTTGTTAAGGATGCTATCAGAGAATTGCTGAAGCATTTCGTTTGCTTTGATTGGCTCATCTTTATAGAGTTTAAGGTATTCTTTCTCCATCTCTTTTTGTCTTTGGTCATTTTCGGCTTCCAACTTTGCGTAGGCCTCTTTGATGATAGGGGCGTAAGCGTTATAGTTGACCATGCCAAGCGTCATAACCTTACGGAATTTCCAATATGCTGATTTGTTATCTGAGTGTGAGTTGCCCATTTTGTATGTGGCAGGATATGATTTAACTCCTTGATAAAGAGGTAAAAATACACCAAGATCAGACATTCCTATTGCAACGTAAGAGACACATCCGATTTCTTTAGGCAGGTTAGGACGTACTTGCAGCAAATGTGTCTGGGTTGTACGGAATATGCCTACCGGGCGATATGGTTCTTTTCCGTTGGAATGAAGATATGGGTCATGCTCTGTGTTATCATAGTGATATCTGAATGCTTTGCGGAAATCGCTGATGGTCATCGGCTTTTCTGCAACTGTATATACAGGGAAAGTATTTTTTGTAACATCATTTTTGATTGATGGAGAAAACATTTGCTGCAGCCCCCAAACACGTGGGTAGTTGTATGTTGTATCAAGTTTTTCATCGCGAGTATAAGCTTCATGAAAATCAAATTTTCCATCGGCAGGATTCCACAGCTTGTTCTTCTCTGCAAACTCTATAAGATCCTTGGATGCAATGAAATTCTCCTTGTCCTTAGGATCATAGTCCCTGTAACGGCTTTGATTTCCGGTCACAAAATATCTGTCGCGAGGCATCTTACAAGCCAAATAACGGTGTCCGCCTGCATTCTCCAAATACCATATTTCTTTCTTGTCTATGAAGCCAATCCCAAAACCCTCTGCGGAACCGTATTTTTCTATGAGCATGCCAAGACGCTCTACTCCCTCACGCGCAGAGTGAATATAAGGCAATACTATATTGTACGTGCAATTCTCTGCTAATCCGTCAGTTACATAAGGATCAACATTAAGCGCCTTCTGGCTGCTGAATATAGTTTCTGTAGAACTCATTCCTATGCCAAGAGTATTAAAACCGGCACTTCCCCATTCTCCCGGAAATTGATAATCCGGTAGGGCGGAATAACCCAACGCCTCTTTTGGAAGCGGGCAACGGAACTTGCTGTCTTTAGCTACAAATTCCTCCGGCCCAAAGTGAGTATCTTCATGAATCTCAAAATTAATCGCCATCATGGCGTCAAAGTCGCTGGAGCGCGACAAAATAAATGATCCGTCAGCTGTCATCTTATCGCCGGCGATAATCGTTGTACATTCCGATAGAAGTTTTTTATTCATTTCAGTTATCTTTTAATCTTATTTCACAAGGTACTAATTTTTCCTCTACAATCTTTTAAGTAGAATCAAGATTAGTGTGTGTTAGAGCCCTAACGCCTTATCAATCAGAATCAAATGTATTCTCCCTTTGGGGAAGCAGCGGAGCATGCTAAGGAATATATTGCAGATTCTATCTGATGCGTTGCAATCTTGGCATTTGCCGGTTGCAGCGCATGGTGTTTTAAAGTTTGGGTGGCGTTTCACATTTTGTGGTGCAGCGATTTGTCTGATGCGTTCTATTGCCGCCTCCGGAGTAGGGGAAATTTTGTTTGTCCCGGCAACCAGAATAACATGCTTAGGACCAAAGGTTACCGCGGCACAACGGTTTCCGGTCATATCAATCCAGTGCAAACTTCCATCTTCACTTATACCGTTAACTCCTGTTATAAAAAGGTCAGAAAGCAATGCCTCACGACGGTTTTCAACTAGTTGTGCACGAGATATTTCTGCAGTTGCAACATTGGAGGCAGCTGTAGTTTCCTGCTTTGCATTTCCTGCAAACTGCGCATCAACCTTGCAGCTGAAAGTCTGCAAAAATTTTGGGCTGCGTTGCTTAACTTCATACAGCACATTAAGTGCAAGCAATGTCATTGAATCTCCCGCCGCAACAATTTGCGGCTGCAACTTTTCAAGCTGATTTATTACTCTGTCGTGAGCTTCAGCTACATTACTAACTAGCTCAACCTCAAAGCCGTGCATCTGCAGATTGTGTATAGTTTTTTCAATATTCATCAATCATAATTTCTCCAAAATCATCCACAATTCTCTCTGCTCCAGCATCAAGCATTTCTTGGCGCGTGCCGTTTCCGTAGGTGACGCCGCATGTATGAGCACCGGCATTTACGCCCATCATGATGTCATATTTTGTGTCTCCAACAACCAGAGCTTCTGATGGTTTGCAATTGAATTTCACCAGTGTTTTCAGCACCGGCTCCGGGTCCGGTTTTGCATTCTTGACATTGTCTGCACCAATTGTATAACTGATTAATCCGCTCATTCCCAAATCTTCTACATATTTAGTGAGTGAGCCGTTCCCTCTGCTGCTGGCTATCGTGAGAATAATGCTTCGCTCTTTCAATTTTTTGAGAGTCGGGAGAACATTTGGAAATAAAATCACAGCTCCGGGCGTGTTGAATTCAGAAAATATACGGCGGTATGTCTCTGTAAAAGACATACTTAACAGTTCTCGGCGTTTGTTTAATTCATTTATATCTTCACCAGAAGCGGGCGTTTTATTAAGTTCCGGAAACAGCGCGGCCGGGGTATCCATCAATGTGAGTCCGATCATTTTTTTGCACTGCCCGTCCGTCCGGGCAGGCAAGTGTAACTCTTTGATTGTGGCCTGCATAGTATTGATAATGACTTTTACCGTGTCACCGATAGTGCCGTCGAAATCCAGTATGATAATTTTTATTTTTTGCATTTAAAGTTTTAATCTTAACCTCCTGAGGTAGCAGTTTTAATCTATATTTTTGTATTCAATTTTTCTCTCTCTAAAAGCGCTTTCTTTGCTTTTAGTCCGCCGGCGTAACCGCCTAAGGTGTTGTTGCTTGCAATGACTCTGTGGCAGGGGACAATGATTGACATCGGATTTGCTCCTATAGCGCTGGCCACGGCTCTTACCGCCTTTGGCTTTTTAATTCTGTGCGCAATGTCCATGTATGAAACTGTCTGGCCAAAAGGAATTTTTAGAAGTTCATTCCAAACTTTCTTTTGAAAATCTGTTCCGGCAAACAGTAGGGGAATGTCAAACTCTTTCCGCTTGCCCGTAAAATATTCTTCAAGCTCCTTTATTGTCTTGTTTATCACCATATTGTCGCTCTTTATCTTTTTTCCGAAGCCCTCTTCAATTATTGTTTGGTCAGGTTCTATGAACTCTGCTCCCAAAATTTTTGCTAGGCGTTTGCAAATCTTACTGTGCCGCGGTTCCAGAGCCCAGTCGCACATGCAAAGCTTCTCTCCGCATGAGCCAAGTATAACGTCTCCGTCGGGAGTATTAAGATTATATATTTGAATTATAGCCATTGTTTTACATTTCTACAAATGTAATAACTTCTCTAAGTTATAGTTCCTTTTGTTTAACCTAATAAAACTCAAACAAATGGAAAAAATTATTACTCTAGAAGGCTACACCCAGTCTGGAGAGGGAGCTACATCTGTAACTTACAACCATCGCGATGGGCATACAATTCTTAAAGTGTATGAACATTTATTAGCTGATGATGAGAGTATTAGAGAAAAAGCCATGAATAATGCTCTTATTAACATGGGTATCACAACGCCTAAGGCCGGTGATATTGTAACCGTGCAAATGCCTGATGGACAGAAACGTAATGGTTTGCTGTTTGAAAGGATAGTTAATAAGAAGTCTTTTGCGCGGCTGATAAGCGGCAATCCGGACAAATTAGAAGAGTACTCTTTGACGTTTGTAAATGAGTGTAAAAAGCTGCATGCTACTCCTTGTTATCCAGAGAAATATCCGTTAATTCCTTCAGTTATGAAAAGGTCTTTGGAGACAATTGACACATACGTTGAGATAAGTGAAGATTAGAGAAAATCGTTGAGAGAAGTTGTAAATTCTACTCCTGAAACTTACACATGTCTCCATGGAGATTTGCATATAGGGAATATTATTTCAGATGGAACTCGCAATCTGTAGATTGATACGGCAGATTTTACTTTTTGTAATCCTTTGTATGACATGGGGTTTACAATGATGTTTAATTATATTCCCCATGAGGGAGTTTTGGAGAGTTTCCATATCACGGCCACGCAATATCACCAGTTCTGGAGAATTTTTACGCGTGAATATTTTGGCGTTAAAACTGATGAAGAGAGGAGAGCATTGGACCGCAAACTCATTCCTTACACGATTTTACGCGTTATGTGGGTTACCAGAGAGAAAAACAAAGAATTGTTTAACAGGTTTATGCAGTTTGTTGCCAAAAGTGTTCTGGAAAATGACAAGCAGGATTGCTTGTAACCTGTTGGAAAAATTTTTGGTAAGTTCTAATATCTTCTGTTTTACTGCAGCTATACCCCTGAGTTTGGCATACCTGATACAATATCTTTGCGGCATCAAATTTTTAACTCCTTATAACAAGGACGTTTTATGCTGCAAGACATTTATCTGGATAATGCTCTGAATGAGTATCTTAGATTATATAAAGAGAAATCTAAATCAGAATGCAATTGTTTTCTGATAGACGCATTGCGTAGTTTCTCTAATGACCGTTCGTATCAAGCAACTGCGATTTTCCGTCAACTCGTGGAACTCAATCTTCGTGAGCACCCAGATGCTGACGAATTACATGTAAAATGGTGTATGGGTGTTGCCCTGTTTTGGAAAAAGACACCTATTCCTGTGCAAGTACCAGATGAACTTCTTAAAGCACTTGCCTACGATTTCTATGATTTGACCAATCGTCTTGAAGGTGCAGATGACTGTGAAAAGATAACTGCCAACAACAAGATAGTTAGACTCTACGATAAACTCTCCAACTTGCCAGAAGTGCGTAATCGAATAGAATTTGACTATGGGGCATACCATAGATCTCGTGCAGGGCTGCGCTGGAGAGATGAGGATGAAGAGATATCTCTTGACCTACTCAAGCGCAGATTTATGTTTCGTCGAGTGGAATTTGCCTCCAAATTAGACGACCGCGATAGAAAGGAACTTCTCAACCTTGCATACGATGCCATGAATGATCTTTGTGCTGTAATAGGCGTACCACCTGAGTATATTTCTTTCAGAGGAGAACTTTCTATTGGCTTTGGTCTAAAAGGCAGTAAGAATGCTGCTGCTCAATATGAGCCCAATAAAAAACTTCTAAACATGACTCGTGCAAGATATGGCGGGACGCTTGCCCACGAGTGGTTCCACGCCTTTGATTATTACCATGGTACTGGAAATAGCTATGCGAGTGAAATGACTCTTAATCAAGTCTGGAAAGAATTTATTTCAGGCTTGACCATTACGGATTATTTCAAGAGATGTGAAAGCTTTTCAGTTTCCAGAGGCAATTCCTATTGGAATAATACAGTGGAAAAATGTGCGAGGGGCTTTGAAACCTATACTTGGACGGAAATGAAAAAGCGTGGCTGGTGCAACAACTACCTGGTTTCTAGGATAAAACCATGGAAGGACGATGATGACGCAACGTTTCCATATCCCTTTGAGGATGAACAAGAGATATTTACGCTATATGACAACCTGATAAAGAAAACAGCTGATGGAAATAGATAATAAATATGTTCCTGTTTCACATCAGAAATCGCTCAACACCTTGGTGCCTCAAAATATGGTTGATGACACCAATTATGCCCTTCAATATTTGCAAATGGCTGTTGGAGGGGATGTTGATGCATACGTATGCCATAAACTGAAAATGTCTGCGAACGAACTGGAAGCGTCGCTTGCCGCTGAACAGGTGGACGGAGTGGCTCTTGCCATTTATAATATAGAGGAGAGGCATCAAGGGTTAATAATAGGTGACCAGACAGGTCTTGGTAAAGGCCGTCAGGCTGCTTCTATCATTAGGTATGCCATTGTCAACGGCTATTATCCTGTGTTTCTAACGGCAAAGGTTAACCTTTTTTCAGACCTTTATAGAGATATGAAGGCATTGGGAGCATCCCAATACCGTCCTCTTTTGCTAAATTCAGGAAGCAAGATGGTTGATTATGGACATAGGGTGAAGTTCACTGATAGTGACGATGACATAGCTCTGCTCTCGGACTATAAAGCCGTTTATCACTGCGACAATGAGTTCTTGAAAAAAGTGAAGGAGAATGCAGACTCTGAAATGCTGTCTGACATGGTTGTTGCTAACTTTGGCTATATAGCAATGACCTATTCTCAGCTGAACAAAGGCGAGACCTCTATCAAATTTACGATGCTTGACAAACTTTTGGAAAAGCGCAAAGTCATCTTTGTGCTAGATGAGAGCCACGAGGCATCGGGTGATAGTAATCAGGGCAGGGCGATGATAAAGCTGCTTGAAAAATCACTGGGTTGCGTTTTTCTCTCCGCGACCTTTGCCAAGCGCGCCGAAAACCTGTTTATCTACTCCAGCAAGACTGCTTTGGGTAATTCTGGCGTTAATGGCAGAAACCTTGAGAAGGCTCTAGAAGCAGGAGGTCTACCTCTTCAGGAAATGATCTCCTCTCAACTTGTTCGCTATGGCCAGATGATACGCAGGGAAAAGGATTATAGTGGACTGGAGGTCGATTATGAAATTTTTGAGCATTCAGAGAGTAAGGATGTACGAATGTACGACAATGTGGTGGAAACAATAAGGGAAATCCAAGAGTTCCATGTAGATAAAGCTAAGAAAATTGTTTCAGACTTCATCAGCACAATTGAGAGTACTCTCACAGGCCAAGGAGTGCCCCAAAAAATCCTTGATGACGTAAAAAAGATGACCCAATCAAATGAGTTCTCGTATGTGCCTGGAATAATGGAGGCGCTTACTCTTGCTATAAAAGTTGAAAATATTGCTGCAGAGACGGTTAGGTTTGTTATGGACGGCAACAAAGTTGTCGTGGCTTTGAGCAAGACAGCAGGGAGCATCATATGCAGAATGGTGAATAGCGAGGGTAAGATTGCCTCTGTGGGAGATATAGTCAGTGCCTCCTTCAATGCCATTCTACTTGAAGCATTACACAAGACGATGCATATAGATGGGGTGACTGATGAACTCAGGCCGTTTGTGGAGAGTTATCTGGATAGTGGCGGATGTGTGCTGCCTACGATAGAATACGACGAACTCCGCAATAAGATTGCATCACAAGACTATGGACTGCCTGTGTCACCGATAGATGTTATACTTAAGGAGTTGCGCCGTCATAATATAAAAGTAGTAGAATGCACAGGCAGGACCCATTGCATAGAGTATATTGACGATGATTATCACGGAATTTTGAAAACAAGGCGCAGGGAACCGGTTGATTGGGTGTATAATGAGTTCCAAAATAACCGCGTGGATGTCATGATAACTAACTCAACTGGTTCTACAGGAGCATCCGCCCACGCTGTGCCGACTGCAAGCGTCTCAGAGAATGAGGTGAAACGCAGAATCATGATTATTGCGCAGCCTGAACTGAACATCAATACGGAGATTCAGAAACGCGGACGTATCAACCGTATAGGACAAATGGAGAATCTTCCTCCAAAGTACCTGTATGTGTCGTCTGTGGTGCCTCATGAGAAAAGGACACTGATGATACTCAAACGCAAATTGAAATCTCTTGATGCAAACACATCATCATCCCAGTATCAAAACGACAAGATGCTTGAGTGCTCGGATTTCTGCAACAAATATGGCGATGAAGCTGTCTGCGACTGGCTTGACGACAATCCAGGCGATGACCTCCTTATGAGCAACCCAAGAGGTGATGACAAGAAATTCACCAACAACCTTGCAATCCGCACGACTGGCAGATTGGCTGTGCTGGACTGTTCGGAACAGGAACGTTTCTACGATGAAGTCATTGAGAACTACGAGAATAGAATACAGATGCTCATTGAAGATGACGAGTATGATTTGGAGACTTTGGTTAAGGACTATCAGGCCACCATCGTGTCAAGCGGAATTTTCTCCAAAGGCGACAATTCTCTTCCTATGGGCGGAGATGCAATCCTCGGTGAGTATAGGTGCAAGGTACACCGCAAGCCGTATTCTTATGAAGAGGTGCTTGAACTGATTAAGAACAAATACCCAGACTTTAACCCAACACTCCCAGAAACCTACAATGAATGGAAATTAGAACGTCGTATAGTCGGCAAATACTACGATTCTGCCATGGATGAGATTTGGGCATGTACAAAGAACCCGGATGCAAGAGACAGGATGATAGAAAAACTCAAGCAGAATAAGAAGGATGTGTTGTGGGCTCTGGAATATTTCCATCTTGGCAGGTATGTGAGCGTGGAGATAGACGGAAATAATGTGGACGGTATCGTCACTGGCATCAAATTCGGCTCCAACCTGACACCGGGAAATATACATATAGAATTTGCTTTGGCACATTATGTTAAAAGCCGTAGTTACAACTGCGTGAACCGCAAAAAGAATGACATAATGCAAGATTGCGGCTTTTTCCGACTGAAACAGATTCAGGCAAACAGCGCTATGGACAGGATGGAGTCACTCATGGAGATGAATAGCGACAGATGGAAATTGCATAGTTCCAAGATGCAGTCTGGAATAGTTACAAAGCACATCATTACAGGTAATATCATCCGCTCGTATGTAAATGATTTGGTGAACCAGCATAGCAGACACATAGTGTTTACCCTTGAAAATGGAGAAACCGTCCACGGAGTACAGGTGACAGATGTGCAAAATGTAAAATAAAAATTTATATCAATATGATAAAGCAAAGAATTACAAAGGTTTTGGCGGAAATGTCCAAAGGCATATATGAGCGAAATCGTGAACTTGGGCTTGCATTGTTGTCGGCGGTGGCCGGGGAGAGCATATTTCTCCTTGGTAAGCCAGGTGTTGCAAAAAGCCTTGTGGCAAGAAGACTGAAAATGGCATTCAGTGACAGCCACTGTTTTGAGTATCTCATGAGCAGATTCTCCACACCCGACGAAATTTTCGGTCCTGTTAAGATTAGTCAGCTTAAAGACAATGACACCTACGAACGACAGACCAAAGGATATTTGCCCGAGGCTGACGTGGTGTTCCTTGATGAGATATGGAAAGCCGGTCCGGCAATCCAGAATTCGCTGCTCACCATTATCAACGAGAAGATATTCCACAACGGAAACAAGGAGATAAAAGTGCCAATGAAGGCTCTTGTCTCTGCTTCCAACGAACTCCCGGCAGATGGAGAAGGATTGGATGCCCTTTGGGATCGTTTCCTTGTACGTCTTTTTGTAGATTGTATCCAGGACAAGACATCCTTCGAGAAGATGATCTCTGGAAGTGCTGTTAATGAGGATATGATTGTATCAGAGCCGATTACAGCTGATGAGTTTCGAGAATGGCAGCATGAGATAGATGAAATTGCAATTCATCAGAACATCTTTGATGTAATAAACAGCATACGTATTCAGATTGCTGCCTATAACTCTGAAAAAGAGGAGAAAGAACAAATTTACATCTCCGACCGCAGGTGGAAAAAGATTGTACGTTTGATGAAAGCGGCAGCATTCTTAAATGGAAATGAGCAGATTACGACTGCGCAATGCTGGCTGATTTCAGATTGTCTGTGGAACAATAACGGCCAAATAAAGTCCGTAAATGAGATTGTCTCCAATGCTATTGGCAGGTCGGGCCTTCCTATAAATGAAATCAAAGCATCATTGCAGGCGAAGATTGATGAGATTGAGAGCATAACTAAATCCCAATTGTGCTATACGGAGAAGCGAACACTGTCTGTTTTTAAGACCTCATTTGAGTCCAAACCTATAATTACAGACGGTGAGTGGCTGACTTTAAAGATACGTTTAGAAGAATTGGAAAAGCTGCGTTCTTCCAATGTCAGCGAACCTGTAGTGATTGGTGGACAGGTAGTCTCTGCATCAATGTTTTCACATAAAGCAGATGTGTCTTTGCGGGCACACATGAAGGATAGCAAAACCATTGTAATCACGAGCATAGACTTCGGTTGCGAACATCTCGTTTGGCCAGTAGCAAAGCAGCAGGGTGAGATAATTGCAAATTTCACAGGGACAAACTATGTTAGAACATCCGAAGAAACTATTGATGTTGAGATGTTTAGAACGGCTACATCTGTACAGGCAGAGAAATGGACAAAACAGATACAGAAAATTGAACAAAAGATAGGAGATGGGCTGCATGAGTTGGCACAGTTCAGTGAACACGAACTTTCAGATATGTCCGCTTGTTTATTTGTTGCTCCAGAGAAACTTGCTCCATTAAGCGAAACGGTGAGAAAAAATACTGATGAACTCAAACAGATGCTAGTGCAACTCAAACGCATCCGTCACAATTATGCAAATCAGGAATTAAACCAGTCACTATTTGAACATGAATGAACAAGAAAAAACCTTCATAAATCTTGAGACCTTCTGTACGGAAGGTTATCGTAGATTTCTGCTCGAACAGTTCAAAGAGGCTTTTGGAAATGAATCCAATGGAGATCAAATGCCAAGTTTCCTCAGGGATAACTCTGAATATCAGCCTGAGTATGATGTCAAAGAAGAAACGGACGAAGACGATTTCTGCCATCCAGTTGACCCTGATGAAGAATGTAGCAACGAAGGAGAAGACAAGGGATTTCGCAACAGCGCAGGGTTAAATGGGGGACGACCTCACCTAAGGAAAAGTGGCGGAAATACTTCAAACCTAATAGGTTTGGCGAATATTACTAGTCAAGGACAAGGTCAAGAACAGGATAATTTGAATTCTGATTATACCATAACTCTTAGGGAATTGTGGAATGTTAGACCTCTCAAGGAACTCATGCGCCAAAACGATAATACCTTCGATGAGGTAGAGAGGCAGTTTATGGATTTTGTAAAGGAAACGGAACAGGAGTTTGAGGAAGCTGAAGACCCGATGAAGAACGAAACTTGTTTGTTAGAAAAGTTGAAGGATAATATAGACAAAGATGCTTTCTATGAATTTTTGAATTTGCCTGAATATCAGCAAGTATTGGGAAGTTTTCTTTCAGAAAGCGACAGAGACTTCTTTGACAAGGCGGAGGATAACAAAGCCACTAGGGATGCCCTCATCAGAAAACTTGAGGAAGGAATAGTTAATGCGCTCCAAAAGTTGCACAACGAAGAAATCGAGAGAAGAAGCAAGGAATTTGCTCTTGAACTAAAATTAAAGGCGGAGAAAATTTTGTCTGTAAAGGCTCTTGCTGGCGGTACAGGACTCACGAGTGCCTTTTTGTGGGGCATGGAAAATGGTGAGTGGTCGCTATTGGATGCCCAATTTTTCTCAATATATCATGAAATTTTGGCTCACAGAAAAGCTATACGGGAGATTGCAGCTATGCTTGGTCGTTTAGTTTCCGAAGAGAAGATGCTTATTGAGGAACGTTTCTCACGGAAAAGGCTTACTCCGCAAATACGTATTGACCATGCGCAGAAAAGCGAAATGGTCGGGATAACTCTTAGCGACGACCTAAGCAATCTGCTCCCTTCTGAGATAGCCTTTCTTTCTTCGCCTTGCTCGGAAAAGCTGTTTTACAAGAAGTTTGTTGAGAAGAAACTCCAGACTTTTGACTATATCAACAGGGAAAAAATAATGATAGAAACCACTGAAGAAGGTGTGAGACAGAAGATAGTTGATTACGATGGGAAAGGGCCAATTATACTATGCGTTGACACCAGCGGGTCAATGTCTGGTGAACCGGAAATCATCGCCAAGTCTCTTGCGTTGGCAATGATGCAACTGGCATTGAAAGAAAGTCGGAAGTGCTACTTAATATCCTTCTCCGTTCAGTTTAAGACAATGGAATTGACCTCCATGCAAAATTGGTCTCAGCTTATGGAGTTTATACGTGGCGGATTCAACGCGGGTACCGATCTTGACCCTGCATTTCAAGAAGCACTGAAGATGCTGGACACCAACAACTATCAAAGGGCCGATGTGCTTGCAATCTCCGACTTCATCATGCCACCTTTGGATACCGGGACCATGGAAAGGGTGAAACAAGCAAAGGAGAACAAGACGAGGTTTCATGCTTTGATAGTAAGCAATGAATTCACGCAATTAGGAGGTAAGATAAATGACACTTTCGTCAATTCTGCTTTAGGCCAGGCATTTGACAACTTTTGGTACTACGACAGGGCAAAGGGGGATGGTATTGGCGGCGGCGAGATAAAAAATTTAGCCTTGGCAGAATGTCTGAGAGGGGTGAAGGAACAATCTTGATTTTTCAGCTAACAATGTTCTGGTGCAAATATTTTTCAATAAAACTTATTAACTCCTTATGATTGTTTAACAAGTTTATGCAGTTTGTTGCCAAAAGTGTTCTTGAAAATGACAATGAGGATTATTTGTAGTCTTTTGGAAATATGCAGATGCGGGCGTTAACATCGCATTCTTGCAAAATTCTTTTCATTTATTCTTTGTCAACTGCAAAGCATCCGCCTGTATATGCGTGAGGCCCAATACAATGCAGAAATATTAATGATCCTTTGCCATATACGCATTCTTTGTTGTAGTCCCAAAAAATTGCGTACTGATAATTAGGAGTGTAGTCAATTAAGTGTTCGCCGGCACATTTGTGGCCTGTCTGCGAGGCGGAGATAATTTGATTATAATACTGGTAATTTTCATCACAGCCATAGTAGTCATCCGTAGTCTGCAGATATGGTATTGTAGTTCCCGGATTCTGTGCAAATCCCAAATGAAGATTTAACTTCAAAATCTCCTATAGGTGTTTTGCCGTCTCCTTCTACCTTAGAATCAATGGTTTCCGCACATCCGTTTTTTCCAATATATCCCGGTACGCATAATACTGTTTCCCAATTCCCGCCTGAGTTTTTTTGGAAAAGCTCACACTTGCATTTGAGCCCTCCAGACATTCAACATATACCAACTGATTAACACTGCTCACGGATTCATATTTATCCAATATGAAGTCTTGGTAATCTTCAATATCATCTGATTTGCTGCAGCTTGCAGCAAATAGGGCCGCCAAGGCAGATAATGCGATAATTCTAAAATATTTACTCATTTTTGCCATTAATCAAATTCACAACAACTTTCACCATCATATTCATCTCTTCCGACCTGCTTTCTGCTATCATTAGTGTCATAGCAACCAGGGTGTTATCTGCAATTCTTTAATACGGAATTGAGTGCCGCGGATGCTATGTACGCGGTATCCAACAGAAATTACGACATCCAAGTTGTAAATAGTTACGTTCTGTTCTTGAGTTTTTGCCGCTATAGCGCCATGTGGAGTGGTATGTGCAAAAAATGCACGTACCACTTTAGGATCTAACTCTCCCTCTTTAAATATATTTGAAATATGTCTGCCAATAACGGTCCTGTCCCTCTGAAATAGTGTTGCCATTTGTTCAGTTGTCAGCCACACAGTCTCATTCTCCAACTTCACATCAATTGAAGTTTCTCCGTCGGGAGTCTTATAAATTATAACTTCACCTTTGCCGCTCATATTTATGATTAATTTTAGTTGATAAAATGCAATGATTGTATCATGGTCATCTTGCAAAGTTATAAATATAGTGTTTCAAAATTTGCTGCAATTTTTCTAGTCAAAATAATGTAATAATTTGTTTCTGATATGCCTGCCAATCTTTTTCCAAGTCTATTTTGTTGTCAGGTTCAAACATTTTAGTCTGCAGGGTACTTTTGTACGGATTCCAGTTACCGCATATCTCTCCATTATTTGCTATTACGGGATAAAAAATGCCACTGTTATTATGCGCACGGCAGCGATATGCCGGTGCAAGAACAACATCACGACTTTTATATCCGATCAAGTATTCATCAAATGGAGGCAGAAGGTGAGTACAACCTTTATGAAAACCTTTTGTACGGCAATTATCCATTAGATAGAATTCCCTTCCGTTCCACGATTCTATATGCAGCTTATTACCCAATAGTTGAATACCTTTTTTACAATCACCTGAATTTAGACCTGACCACCATACGTAATCTTCCAAAGTAGCAGGACTCCGGCTTTGGAAATACTTAGTAGTGAGTAACGCGAGTGCTTCATCTCTGCTTATAGGGTTTGTTGCCTTGATCTTATTTGAAGAAAGACAATAGGTTGCTTTCTTTGAGTGTAAATCACCGCTTACCAAATATCCATTAATTTCAGCCAGTCTAATGTGATATGAAATTCGATGGTTATCCATCGACATGCCGTGCCTAACTAATGAATCAGTAATATCCTCCTTGGTTATATTGGTATTATCTCCTATTGTCTGCTCGATTATTGTACGCACAGACATAAGTTCATCTTCAGGTATGCTGATTTTATTGGATTTCATCCACCCATTCAATGTTGAAAGAATTTTGGGTGCGCACAGCTCCAGCATCCAGCTATAATCCTTAGCAGCAATCAATTGCCATGTACACCTGAGCATATGCATTCTAATAATCTCACCGCTGTTATATGCTTTTTTGAATGCTTCTCCCGACGGTTTTTTGGTCCTCATAGCTACAGCCCATCTCATCATACGGTAGTCTTGGGCCTGCATGGCTCCAAGATGGGATACTACTTCTGTTGGATTGGTGAACTGCTGACTTATAAGCTGTTGGTTCAAAAGACGAATGGCTATTGGATTCATAATTAAATTAATACAAACAAAAAAAGTGTCAGAAATATATATTTGTGTTAATTATGATGCAGTCTTAAAATGGGACATGCCCAACTGCGTCAATGCAAAGTTAATATTTTTAGACTATTGGTCGGCGGTGCAGATATCGTTAATGAGGTGGCTAAAATCCTTATCCTCAAGCAGGAAGTAGCAATAACTCAACTTCACTCAGAAGGAATCATAGATTATCTGGATTGACATCAATCGGAAATCCTCCGGCTTGAGCTTCCAAGTATAGGTCTCTCGCCTTTGAAAGGTCTTGTGGGACTTCGTCATGTCCGGCCTTGCAAGCTTTCTCCATATTTCAATTGCCTTTTCATCATCATTCTCGCCAAACCATCCTGCAGTCAAACCATAGGCCAGAGTATTGCCTGGCCATACATCGCCTATCAGATATGCCGTTTCAAGTTCTTACCGACCTTCTTAAACCTTGCCTTCGGCCAAATGGTACATCGCATTCATCGATAAGGCTTCTGCTTCGGTATGAGGCTTTAACTCTTTTTCACATTGTGGAAGATAGACAAGATTAAATAGGCCATTTTCCCCTTTTAATAATTTTTCTATCAAATACTTACTCATATCAATGTTATTTCATTTGGCAATTCATAACGGTTTTCTTTTCTTATCGTCCAGCTGCAGCAATTGATTGCTCCGTCGCCTTCGGCAATGAAATCCCGCATCTGGACCATGTAGATTCGATCTTCGTATTAAGGGCAGAGTTCCTTGTATTGTGCTAATGCGTCAGCATTGGTGTCAAGGCCGATTCCTGGCACAATGATGCATCGTGCTGTCTGAAGTGCGTTTATGTATGCCCAAGAGAGTTTGTCGTATTTGTTCAGACGCAGATCGATAAGGTTGGATTTGCTTTAAAGGACTGAGCGCACCTTCTTTGCATAGCTACGACCATATAGTTCGAGGTTTATCAGCAGCCTTTCGCGTCCATCTTCACCGATGCCCGCAAAGCGCAATATACCATCCGTATGCCCGAATATGTCGTATTTGCATTTCCAGGGCACAAAGATGATGTTTTCTTCATCGGTCAATTCAAGACAAGCACACAGCTTTTCTGTGCACTTCGCCCTTGATATTCCTTGATTGTCGGCAAAGACATTCTCGGTCATTATGATGTCGTGCGGACACATCACCATATTGCCGCCGTGAACACGAAGTGGGGAAGAGCGGAGTGCCTTTTCACGGTTGCGCACTGGCACGATTGACGACAATACCACTGTCCGATATTGCGGCTTGTCCCGAAGGTAGTCCGGCTCGTATTCGAAACGCCGAAAAGCACCGATATCAATTTGAATCGGCATATAATCCCGGCACCAGTAATCTGCCGTATTCTTGAGAATCTTGATGTCAATGTCATGGCAGGAGAGGATCTGGCGAATCTCCGCCCACAGCTCGGGGTAATGGCGCACTAACAGCGAGGACACGGCCACCACATCTTTGATATTATCTGTAATAATCATAGTAAAAATATTGATAAAACAATTAATAAATATTGATTATCAGTCAGCTAACTATGATGCAAAGATGTGCTGTTTTTATCGTACAGCAAAAGGAATTTTGTTAAAAAAAGTTAAAAATATGTAATGAGTTATTCTTACAATAAACTATTGATTATCAACAATTTGATTAGAATATTTCCACGGTTTCTTGTCGTATGAGTTTTTGTAGGATTTGCGATAGCGGGGATGATAGCGTTCTAATGGCTGTTTGGACAAATCTGTCCATTTGTAATCATTGACGTATGCAGAATCATAGAAGCAGTATTGCTCACTTTCAAAAATGGCATTTGCGTCGCGAGCATTACATCTATTTGCCATTGTTATTCTATCGTCGCAGTCCGATTTCGATATGAAAGGCTTGTTTGTGTAGCATAAAACAGGCATTGTGTCAATTCGTGTATAATTGAACAGCACATCAGCGCAGTCAAATGGTCCTGCAACAATCGTGTCTGTTTTTCCAGATTCTTTCCGCAATAGTGAGCGTATCAGAATTCCACCTCCGACGATTGACGAATCACCAGCGCCCCATTTCTTGACATTTCTAGGATTCAAGACTGTACCTTCAAAGCAAATATCAACACCGCTGGAATGAAGAAGAAATTCTCCAGTTTTGGCATTACAACGTTCGTATGCGAATAGATTATCCGTATCCTTTTTACCATCGATATGATCCGGAGAATTAAAATAGAATTCTACCTCAAGAAATCTGTACTCTATGTCACTTATGCCTCGCTTGATATAGAAATGGCTGAACAAGTCATTTGCGATTAACCTGAATTCAGCATAGGCATCCTTAACAGAATGAATATTTGACAGCCATTCTTCCCATTTCATAAACTGAGATGATGCTATTGGCAATTGGCATAGTTTGTCAATCTGTATTTCGTTATTAGTGCTCATTGCTCCGATGAATTTAGTGGAAAGATATATTTGCGGCGGAACTCAGTATAATGCTTGCTGAACCTTCTGTCTTGTTCGCCTCGTGTACAAATATCATCAATGTGGATTATCTTGATCCTCCTGGCATATTCCGGCTTTATCTTGTTAATAGCGCCTTGTACCTCTGACTCCAAATCTTCTCTTGCGGCTAAGAATACAAATGCTGTAACGCTGTTATCATTTACAACTCGGATGATGTTTCGCCATAACTGATACTGCGAGAAAAAGAGTGCGTATGCGTTGGTATAGTCTTTCAATATTGCGGTCATTGGTGTTTTGAAAAACGCTTCCCATCGCTCATCATTATGCTTAGAGCAACTTTTCGTTGCAATAGTCACTTCGGAGTACTTGACTTCAAAATATAACTTTCGTCCATTGTCCTCAATGAAGAAGTCAAAATTGGTAATATCCTTCTCAATATGCTCAAATTTGCACATTGTTGCCTCTTTAAGATCGAGACTAATATTATCCTTATCCCAGATCAATGAAAAGTCGTTCATTGCCTTCATCGGTCCAAAAAGGTTAATGGCAAGGGCTTGAGATGAAGTCATATGGTGAAATCCAGAGTGCAGTTTATCTCCAAGATACAATGCCATAGAACAAAGCTTATTATGAAAACCAGCATCAATCAGATTCTTCATACATTGCTGCTCTGGAAGTATGTGGGAGTAGTTTTTTCCATTATTCTTCCAAACTCCCTGTTCTTTGATACCAAGTACATTCTCCTTATATAATGTGAGTCGACCTTTAATGATCTTTTGGTAGTTCATATTGTAAAATGTGAGTAGTATTAGTCGTCATTAATCAAAGGAAGATCGTAATCGCCGGCATAATCTTTATCAAAAAATTCTGTGCTTCCCAATATTTGTAAAACATGCTTATTCCTTTCCAGTGTCATTTTCAAATTGCCGTTTAGATACCCGTCATAAAGTTCAAGTTCGTCATTATAAACAATTTCTCGGTTATTTATGGTATATCTCAATTTTAGGTAATCAATAAACTCGGCCTCATCTTTACAATAATCGGCGATTACCATAAGGTCAAATAGCGATACGATCCATGTGTTTTTATGTTCATCGGAAAGCAACCCAACATTCTTCAAATGTTTAATTTCCCCTAACAGGAAAGAATAGTGCTGAAATGTAACAGCTATTTTGTAAATAGGCTTGGACTTATCAATTTGAATAGCATATCCGTGATTATTAAATGAAGGATTAGAAGAGGACACAATGAATGAATTAGCCCTCTCGCATTGAGTGCAAGCATATGTGACAGAGTCGCGAAACTTATCTTTGAGTCCTTTAATTCCTACTCGGTCTTTATAACTAAGTTCATGTGCCTTTACTTCAATGACATATGTAGCCTCGTCAGATACGCCTAAAATATCCAATTCGGGTCTTTTATTCTGGACATTCTCAACAATATTGTAATCAACAGACGAGTAGAAAGAAACATTAGGCAAGAACATTTCCAACTGCTCTTTAACTTTGCGCTCGATATAATTATCTCGTGAATTGGGGTCATTATTTTCTTGAAAATGCTCGTTGTAGTATTGACTATCCTGCTTGATTAGTGATTCTGCTATTCTAAACATATTGCGGTGCAGAAGCATAGGAGTAAAGCAATAATATTTCCCGCCCGCTTTAACTATCGGTTTGGTAAAGATATTTGGCCCGTTCAATATATTACCTTTATATTCGTTTTCCTCCAAGAACGAAGCATTATCACCGAAACCGATATTAAGTGCTTCAAGTATATTTGTTTCTATTTGGCTCTGCGGAACAATCCAGAATATTTTGTCTGATGAAGAAAAATCATCGGGTGGATATAGACAGATATGATTGGGGGCTACTGGACATGCCATATCCGGATTATCCTTTAAGAACCCGCCCAATATTGGATTATCAGGATTGTCTTTTATCATTTCATCAACTTGAATATCCGAATCATCACCATACTTTGATTTCATCCATTCAAGCCATCGATCATGCGCAACTGTTGCACCGAAAATAGTATACTGGTCACCAATCTTGCAAAAGATACGTCTTTCTATTGTCGTAAGAAAAGTGAATAAATCATTTGTTGAAAAACCGAATTTTCTTTCAAAGAAAGGCGAATGCGGACTAAATAATTCTTGAAAGACTGTTTCCGTATGTTGCTGGTATCCGTCGCCTCTAACACTGATTAATTCGGCATGGGACATCCAAGCCAACAAACTTTCACTATCATATGTTGTCGGCATGTCAATTAGACCAAATACCGTCTTCAAACTTCGTAACGACTCATATAAGTCATTACATATCTTAGCAGTAGGTGCCTCAGTGCTGTCATTGTTTATTGCGAGGCCGAAATTCATCGCATATTCGACAATAACTTCACAATCTTCATCCACATTAACATCTGTTGTGCCTTTTGAAAGATATGACAAGAACTTCTTCTCAATTGTGGGAATTGAGTTCATCAATTTTAATCCGACACTTCCCAATAGTTGAACACAATCGTATTTGGTAAATATCTTGACGATTTTATCAATTTGCAGCCTTACATTATTTTGGATTGATTCTTTATTTTCCAAAATCTTTTTCATGGCCTTAGCATAAGCACGCATCTGATCCTTATAATAATCGTTAGAAGCATGATTAGCTGAAGACTTCATAGGTTGAGAAGCCTTTTTTTTACGTTTCTTAGAAACCTGCTGTACCTGATGATGCCGATGTTTTTTGTAGCTTGCCATAATAAACTGTCTCTATCTTTTCAGAAAGTTTTTGAGGGAAACTGTGGCGATGCCGAGAATCTTTGATTTGAGTTGGAGACCATTGCGTTGTCAGAAGTCAGCATGATGGGGTCCTCGTCTTTGTATTTGATTGCAACGGAAACGATTACGTTGTCCGGTGAGCGTTTGTCGAAGTCATCGTGCAGGAGAGAGACATCTGCGAATTCGTAGACCGTATCGGTGCTGAGACCTGCGCGTTTGAGGTGCTTGTTCTTATTCATGACGGCACGGAGGCAGTCTGGCGTGCAGAAGAAGACTTGGCGTCCTGTCTCCGATGAAAAGAACTTGCCGCCACAGCGGCAGATACGTGTCTGTTTAATCATTTTTTCACATTATCGTTTCTAGACTTACGTCAAGCCATTTGTAGTGGGTGATGTTGCAGCGACGTGTAAAACCGTAAAAATGTGTAGAATTTTCCAAAAGTGCGGTTTTGTTCTAATGGCATGTACCACAGTTGTACAAATGTGCTACAAATTTAAGCAAAAAAAAACTACAATGAAAGCGTAATATCGCAAATAAAATGATAGAAGATTTGTGCGCTAAGAGGGGGGGGATCAACTAGTTAGCGGCACATCGTGGAATATTATTGGAAATAGAGGGATGTGTGTTATTTTCCGATGCAAAAATTCTTAAAGATGTTGTTCAAAACATCTTGTGAGCTGACCTCTCCCACAATGGAGCCAAGGTGGTAGATGGCTGTTCTAACTTCCTGAGCTATAAGTTCTGTGGAGATTTTGTCCTTTAGCGCCGCGACGGCTTTGTTCAGAGATTCTTTGGCGGCAAGCAGTGCCTGATAGTGGCGGGCGTTTGTGACAAGTGTCTGGTTGCCTGTGTTTTGTGAGATCTTATTTCCTATTCCCGACAGATTTTTTTTGAGCTCGGTCAGACCTTTCATTTGTAATGCTGACGTTTCCACCTGATTAGCAACTGCCTGACCAGCATTATAATAAGACTGTCGTGAGTTAAGAATTGTGCAGAGAACTTTGGCCTTTAATTTTTCTGCTTTGCAAATTGCTTCAACCTCTTTGATGATATTTTTGATTTGAGGATCGGTTGTTGCAGATTTCTTAGCAGCGCCGGCAAACAATAAATCACACTTATTCACCACAATAACAAGCTGTTGCCTCTTAGTGTCTATGCGTCCGGCAATTGAATGAATGCTCTGCTTGAAGTCTGAATAATTGATAGTCTGCTTGTTATGGCCATTACCGGCGACAAGTTTTCCGCAGTCAAGCATCAGGATGACAACAGATGCCTCTTTAATCTTTTGGTATGTTCTCTCAATTCCCATTATCTCAATGGTTTCCTGAGTATTGCGTATGCCGGCTGTGTCAATAAATCTGAAAACAGTACCGTCAATATTTACGGTATCTTCTATTGTATCTCTTGTTGTCCCCTGAATATCAGACACAATAGCACGTTCTTCTCCTACAAGCGCATTAAGTAATGTACTTTTTCCAGTGTTAACGGCTCCTACAATTGCAACCGGAATACCGTTCTTTATCACATTGCCTAGTGAGAAAGAATCTATTAAAGATGAGACCTTTGCAGTGGTGTCTTTAAGAAGTTGCGCAAAGTGTTTGCGGTTGGCGAATTCAACATCTTCCTCTCCAAAATCCAGTTCCAGTTCCATCAAAGAAGTCAGGTTCAAAAGCGATTCTCTCATTTGCTTTAGATCCTTTGAATAGCCTCCTCTCATCTGCTGCATTGCAACATTGTGAGCGGCTTCCGTTTCTGATGCAATTAAATCTGCAACTGCCTCTGACTGAGCAAGGTCCATCTTGCCGTTTAAGAATGCCCGCTTTGTGAATTCCCCAGGCTCCGCCATTCTTGCGCCCGCCGCAATTAGCATAATGATGATTTTGTTCATTATGTAAGACGATGCGTGGCAGTAAAATTCAACGCTGTTTTCTCCTGTGTATGAGTGCGGTGCGCGGAAAACCGTAACAAGAACTTCATCTAAAATCTGCTTAACTTTTTGTTGTGAGCTCTTGCCTTTGGCGGAAGATAGAGATGCTTTTTTATTGGGTGCAGTATTTTCGTAAATGGAAGCAACATTTTCATAAATGGATGCAGCATTCTCATAAATAACGCCGTAACGCATTACATAAGACTCTGAACGTAAAAGCGATAGGGGCTTATGTTTTGGATCATGAGTTGGAGTAAAAATGCTGTCCGCAATCTTAATCACGTCAGGGCCGCTCATTCTTATAATCCCGATAGCTCCTCTTCCTGAGGCGGTTGCGGGGGCACAGATATTATCTGTGTAAGCAACTGCTTTTGCTTTTGCTTTTGCTTTTGCATTTTTAGCCTTGACTAATTTTTTCGGTCTAATAGTATTTTTATTCGCTCCCATATCGCTTCCTCTTTTATTACTATTCTGATTCCTTCTTAAGTCTCATACTTACAACATTCTCCACGTGCTGCGTGTGCGGGAACATATCTACCGGCTGAACCGCAACAATCTCATATTTTGATGCAAGAATCTGTAAATCACGCGCCTGACTGGCCGGATTGCAGCTAACATAAACTATCTTTTCAGGCGCCGTATCCAAAATTACCTGGGCAACTGATGGATGGATTCCCGCTCTTGGCGGATCCAATACAATTATCTGAGGATGACCATTTTGCCTTATGAATTCTGCATTTAAAACATCCTTCATATCGCCGGCATAAAAGGCACTATTAGTTATGCCATTTGATGCGGCATTAACTTTTGCATCTGCGATGGCTTCTTCAACATATTCAATACCAACAACTTTCTTAACCTGTCGGGATAAAAACAGGGCAATTGTACCGGTGCCTGTATATAAGTCATAGAGTACCTCATCTCCTTTAAGGTCAGCAAATTCTCGCACTACGCCGTAAAGTTTGTAGGCCTGCCCTGAATTTGTCTGGTAGAACGATTTTGGCCCGATGCGGAAGTTGATTCCTTCCATCTCCTCTGTAATAAACTCTTTTCCAGAGAAATGAATGCATGGAGAATCTCCGATGGCGTCGTTGCCTTTATCATTTAGAACGTAATACATGGAGGTAATCTCCGGGAACTTTTTGCACGTTGCCGTCATAAGATCCTCAAGGGCAGATTGTTCCTGTGATGATAGAGTAGGGGGCTGCGTGTTGTTCTTGCCTTGATTGTTGCCGGTTGCAGAGACTGCTGCTGAAGCAGAACTGTCTGAGGCAGGGGAGGTTGCTGTATGGTCATTTTTGCATGCTCCCGCAACAATAATCGTCATCAGCTCTCCATTGCTGGATGTTCGGATAATCAGATTTCTCAGCAGTCCGGTATGTTCCCGTATATCAAAAAAGCTCATGTTATGCTCTATGGCATAAGCTTTTACAAATAATCTTATGGCGTTGCTGGGCTCTCGTTGCAGCTTGCACTCTTTAATATCCAGCACTTTGCTGAACATCTGAGGAATGTGAAAGCCAAGGGACAGTCGATCTATGTCACTCAAAGTGTTTACATCTTCTCCATCCAGAATCCAACGCTTATTTGAGAACGTATATTCCAATTTGTTCCTGTAATACTGAGTTTTAGCGGAACCTATAATAGGCATTATATACGGCTTTTTGTCAGAAGATTCATTGTTTTGAGGTAGAGGACTCCCCTTCTGAAAGGGTAGGGGGGTGCTTTTTACAACAGGGGCTGTCGGGAGCTTCAAATGCCCTATTCTTATTAACTGATCCTCTACCTGCTGCTGCTTGAATTCCAGCTGTTTATCATAAGGAAGCGCTTGCCAAGTGCAGCCCCCGCAAACTCCGTAGTGCGGACAGAAGGGTTCTACTCGCATTGGGGAGGGCTTAATCATTTTCACAACAAAGCCCTGCATGAAAGATTTTCTCTTACGCGTAAGTTGCACATCAACAACATCTCCGGGAATGCACTTTGGTACAAAAAGCACTTTGCCGTCTACGTGCGCCAACGCATTTCCCTCTGCGGCAACAGCCTCTAATGTGACATTAGGGATAATTATTTGTTCATTATTTCTTTTCCTGCTCATATATGTCTGCAAATTTAATAAAATTATTACTTGAGGACTTTTTCATAATTTATTAGTTTACAACGCTATAAGTTTTAATATTGTAAACGTATATAGAATCATTTATATATAATATATTGATAACAAGATAAATATGAAAAAGTCCTCAAGTAGATTGTTTTCACGTATATTTGCGCACGCGAAATGATTTTCAAATCAAATATAGGGAATCTTATAAAGCCGCAGGTTCATCTTGACAAGTTCAACATTTTTGTGCTTGCCGTGGTTGCTTTCTTTGCATTTTTTGTCAACAATAATGCAATCCAGCCGGATATCATGGAATGCCGCAACATTGTGACAGCCAGGGAAATGGTGCATGACGGGCATTGGATTAAGACTACACTTAATGGTGAACCTCGCTTTGAGAAACCACCGCTTCCTACATGGTTAGCAGCTGTGGCAGAGATAATTGCACCTGACAGTGTGTCCGCTCAAAGGACAATGTCCGGACTTGCCGCAACAATGATGGTAATATTTTTCTATTTACTGTGGGCAGATTATACTCGCGATAGAAAGCTGGCATTTGTCTCATCTTTAGTGTTTTTAACGTGTTATAGCGTTGTTCTTATGGGGAGGACGGCGACATGGGATATTTATTGTCATGCTTTTACAATGGGTGGTATTTATTTCATGTATGAAGGAATTTGCCACAGAGAAAAGATTAAAAATATTGATAATGAGGATATTGTATCATCAGAAGATTCGTATAAATATTCTGTTAAACATCTGTATAATAATTTGCTTCTTGCAGGAATATTCTTTGGGCTCTCTTTCCTGAGCAAAGGCCCAACCTCCTATTATGGTCTGCTTCTGCCTTTTATAGCCGCCGTGCTTCTTGTGAATTACATACTGAAACGCAGCGGTTCTGAGGAGAAAATTAAAGTGACGGGCGGAGTGATTGATGTTCAGCCGTTGGATGCAAAGAAAATCAAAACATGGCCGGCAATACTTATAATGATACTAGTATGTGTTATAATTGGAAGCAGCTGGTATTTTTATTTGTACGTATTTGATAAACAGGAGCTTTTGAGTGTTGCAGGTAAAGAGACAAGTGCTTGGACAAGTTACCATACAAGACCATGGTGGTACTATTATAAGTTCACTTTTGAGACCGGCATCTGGGGAGTATTGCTTATATGCGCGCTTTTTTTCACCTATTGGAAACACAGAGCCAAAGATTTATCAATTAGTGATTTGTCTCAATTAAGACAGGATGAAAATTGTGTAACCAACATTGAGATATCTGACCAAGGTGATAAAAAATCTTTAAGCAATTTTGATTATAAGGAGTTCTGCAAGAAGTATTTAATGCCTCTTTTGTGGATGATAATTAGTCTTGTACTTCTTTCTGCAATGCCTGAGAAGAAAAAGCGTTATCTGTTACCGTTGCTTGTACCCGCCTCATACCTAGTTGGTTATATTTTTATGTACTGGCAGGCATGTGCAAAGAATGGCTTGTGGAGAGCGAAAGACAATGTTATTGGTCGCGACGGTAAAATATTGAGCAGTAGTAAATTATCCTGGAGAAACGGAAAATTGCTCTTTAGTTTGAATACATGGATTATTGCAACTGTTGTATTTGTAATTCCAATTGCCTGCTACATACTTCTTTACAGCAAAGGGACAATATCCGGCAGCTTGATGGCAAAAATAGCTATCGGGATATATATAATTTTTGCCTTTATGGTCCGTTGTATTAAACGGCAGCAACCACTTAGGTTTCTTTACTTTACAGTGATTTTGATGGTATTTGCAGAGATAACCGTTCTGCCTTATATAGGACAGGTTGTCGGATACCAAACAAACGTAACGATGACTTCTCTGCACACGATACCGGAAGTAAAGGATGTTCCGCTGTATTACAACGCAGACACTCTTGCCCCGCGAGTGGAGGTGATTTATGATGTCCACCGTCCTGTAAGGCCGCTCAATCTGCAAGATCCCTCTGCAGTCCAAGCAGCTGCTCCATGTGCCGTTCTGACACAAAAGGACTTCTGCAAAGAGGCATCCTTAGCTGCCATTAACGCCGTTGATACCTCCCGCGTTGGCATTTTTGATAACAATCGCTGGCTCAAATCTAGCCGTAACTACCGTCCGGAATTTGTGTACGTTGTTACTCTATTAAAATGACACCGTCATATCGGATATAACAATTATATAAAGTCATATATAACAAACGTCATATTGGATTATTACAACATTATTTTGTGTAGAAAAAAGTTGTATATTCGCATTAGGAGGAAACAACACCATGAAAAATTTTAAGGGTACATCAATTTTATTGCTTGCACTCTTGTTGAGTGCGGGCAATGTTAGCAATTTGTTTGCGCAAGGTTATATCCAAGTTACGGGCCGTGTCTTGGATGACAATACCGCAAAGCCATTGCATTATGCTTCCATATCTCTTTTAAATTCAACTGTTTCCAATGTCACTAATGCTGATGGAGTTTTTGTTTTGAAAATCCCGACAGCAAAGTTTAATGCATTGGATTCTGTTCAAGTTAGTTATTTAGGTTACAGTACCGTACGAATTTGTGTTTCTGATTTTCCGCAAGGCAAAGTAAATACCATAAGGATGGTTGAGTCATTTGTCAAGCTTTCATCTATTTACATTTATCCTAAAGATCCGCTCAGCTTGTTTAATCTTGTTTTTTCACCAACAAACATCAAGAAAAATTATTCAAATGAGCCATGCGGCATGTTGGCATTCTATCGTGAGCTTGTAAAAAAAGGAAGCAAGTATGCCTCTATGAATGAGGCAGTTCTGGATATCAAAAAAGCTTCTTATACGAATAATTTTGCCTCCGATAATGCCGCAATTTACAAGGGTAGGGGTAATGAAAATTCCAGCGTAAATGATACGATCATTATGAAATTGCAGGGTGGCCCGCTTTCTGCAATGTACACTGATATAGTGAAGTATCCGTTTATTGGAACTGATGCTCTGTCTGCACCGGACTATTATGATTTTTCCTTTGGTAACCCAATTGTTGAGAATAACCACAAGATTTACGTCCTCAAATTTAATCAGAAGGACAGTGTTGTAAAAGAGTGTTTGTATAAAGGTGAGCTTTATATTGACAGTGAGACATTTGCGCTGCTTAAGGCAACTTTTTCTATGAATGTTGATGTTATAGAAGATGCGTGGAAGTATTTCATTCGTAAGAAGCCCATTGATGCCACGCTGAAAGTTGATGATGCTACGTATGAGGTTAATTATAAGAAGGTTGGTCAAAAGTACATGTTTGATTATTCCAGGATGGAATTGAGATTTAGCGCTAAATACAAGCATCACTGGATGAAAAACAAATATTCAATAGTCGGGGAACTTGCTGTTACTGACAGAGATAATCCTGCCGGCCTTAAACTTGATCCGGACAGAAAAATTCACATGAAAGACATTTTATCAAAGCGTGTTAATGATTTTTCAGATCCTGAATTCTGGGGAAGTTACAACATCATACAGCCGGATGAAAATATTCAGAGCGTAATTAACAAGATTATCCGCCAGATGAAGCGGCATGAAGATTAACTTTGCAGGCATTTCTACGGGCTATTTTGCAACTCCAAAAGAAATCCAAGTCTGTAAGGGTGTGATATTATAACTAAGACGCCGTCATTAATTAATGACGGCGTCAGTTTTTTTCAGTTTTTAATAAAAGTACGAGATATTTTAACTATTCATTTTTCACACAATTTATATTATGTTAAATAGTATTTAGCTCCCGATGGCCTACTATTTCAGATACATATCACACAGCTCCTTAACCCACACTTTTACTTTATCTCTGATGTACGCCGGTGAAATAACCTCAACATCAGCACCATGAGAGATAACTTCCTGCATGAGTTCATAAGAATTTGACAGGCAATATTCATATATAGAATAACTGTCGCGACTTTCAATCTTTTTTTGAGAGAAATGCAGCGGAAGCGTGTCAAAGTATTTGCACTGGTCCGCATTAACCTTTAAATGAATGATTTGCGGTTTTTCATCCGGCAGCACGGAAACCCCTATTGTGTTTGCAAAATATGCCTGAGCATCAAATCCGATTTGAACAGAGAACTTTATTTTAGTGTACTGCAAGTCCTTAATTCTATCCAGGGCGTAAAGTCTATTACCGTCCACGTAAGTATTATACGCAAGCATATACCACCTCTGCTTAAATACCTTAATACACAATGGATTAACGGTTGCAGTAAATGCTTCTTCATTGTTAAAGCTCTGATATTTCATCTCAAGGGCAGTGTTTTTATTCATGGAATTCATAATCATAGGCATATATTTCTGACCTCCCGGGACATCCTCAAACAAAATCCTGTCTCTGATTTTCTGATTTTTATTAATTAAGTGATTTACAGTCAAAGATGTAAGCAACCAAGATTTAAGGCCCGGCTTCATGATCTCATCACTGTCTTCAATAGAATATGTATTATCTCTTCTATTACATTTAACAGAAACACCAAACATCCTCTCAATTGCAATACGGTGATTATTAAAGGTTCTCAGCGGCATTGGGTCATGATTAGGATTCAAATCATCTTGCTCCTGCCACTCTTTATCTATATCTTCAAACGTTATACCGCCTTTATTCATAAGAAGTTGCACAAGCCACACATACTTAAGAAACAACTCCGCCGCCGGAGTTTTGCTGGTCTCCTGACCAACGCGATTCTCGGCTTTTTTTGTCCCGCTATTGCCATTCTTATGCATATCCCACTTCTCCTTACCAACTTTTTCAACTTTCACGGCTCTTTCCGCTCTTCCAGCTTTCCCTGCTTTCCATGCTCTTTCATTTTCTTCCTCATCGGAACCATCTCCACCGTTCAATTTAGAAATATATTCACGCAAACTCTTGCCGTCCATCATTTCAATGTCATTGCCGTTCTTCTTTGCAGTACTTTTAATATTCTCCTTAATAGCTTTAATGTCAGGTCTTTTCATAACTTGCTTTTTTAATCTTGATATTACAAAGGTAGAAAACACATTTGCCAAATAAAAGCATAAGCCATATTTTATTCCCGATAGTTTCTTTATTCCCGATAGTTCCTTCACATTCCCCTTATCTTTTTACCAAATTCCTTTTTACAAAACGCTGGCTGTGTTTTGCAAACAAGCTGACTCACAAGGTGTTGCCGAGTATAGCGTTTAGAGATGCCTAGAAAGGCTAAAAATTCCCCATCTGACTATCAGCCACTTACGGCGTTTTTAATTTTCTCGTGTACTTTATACTTTGTCACATACTGTAAATCAGTATATTACATTTTAGCCATTCTGTGCGTTCTGAGAGGGGTTGCAAAATGGCCCGTAGAGATGCCTGCAAGGAATGTTTCGCGTCATTACACTCCCTCTTCAAACATCTCCCTCTTAGCCGCATCAGTCAAATGAAAGACCATCGCCTTCTGCGGTGCCCCAACACAACCGCTCTCACCTTCAACGCTCTTCATCTCCACAATCCCCCTCTTAAATAGCGTATGCGTCTCGTTTCTAAATGGTCTTTCCACAAAATCTCGCACAATCTCATCCTCCTTCATAAACAGATTGATTATTTCAAAAATGCACGTGCAATCGTCGTTATAATTAACAAACTTATTTGCCATAAACATCAGAATAACAAGAGGATAATTCTTACCCACATCACACAAAGTCTGTAACTCCACCGGCGGATTATGATATATCTCACCATAGATCTTTTTATTTACGTACTTGCAAATTGGTTCATCCTTGTATCTGTAAACCAGGTAATTCAAGTTGTCACACATTTTTCTAACATGAATGCTTTTCTTAAAACATTTTTTTAGCTCCCGATAGAATCCTTTTGTTTTCATCTCAATCTTATTTTACACTCACCAACACCGCAACATTAATCATATCTCCAGCGCTCTCATCTTTCACCAGGGAAAACTTAAAATTGTAGTTACACGGAAAATGTGCAGTAACAATTTCCTTGATCTCTTTGATTTTATTAAGGGGCGTATGTTCGGCAGAACATCTGACACACAGAACAATACCGCAAATATCAGAATTTTGCACGTTCATCAGCTGATTGCTAAGCGCGTTGCAAGCCGCAATTGTAGCCTTATTGTTACCGATAGAACTTCCTACGCCGGCCCCTATCAGTCTGCCTCTGCTCAGAATAGTAAAAATATCATTTGCTTCAGAGTCCATTATGACCGAACACTTAATGTAGATAGAAATCAGCTTCTTTATAAAGCTGTAATTATTAAGCGGTTTCGGAATTGTAATAAACGTAATCTTCGCCGCTTCCGCTAAAGTGGTGATGATTTTATTTGCCGTTTTTCTTTTCATAGTATTCATATATACGGCAAAGATGGCTTGCGCTTACACCAAATCGAGGCAAAAGAATTTAGAACTGGTACCCTACTCTGAACGTCAGGGCAAAAGTAGTCACGTCGCACCCAAAAGAAAAATTAAGTGCCTGGCGTTTAAGTGTTTTATGGCTTATTCCAATTCTCGGCGATAGAAGAAAGTCATTGCCACCATCATCTGCAAAAGCGCAGCCGGTATCAGCCAGTACAAAAAAATCATTGCGTTTGGAGACATCCCAAGACCTTTTTAATCTGACAAATACAGGAACGGTTATAAAGTCATTTCCGCTTTGGAAGTAGTACTCTATTCCGGCGCCAACCCCCACGCCAAAATGCTCCCCTATTTTCACACCGTGGCAAGTATGCAAAAGAAATCTGTCCATGTCAAAACCGTCGGCTATACCAAGAGAATATCCAGTCTCTACATCGCCTTGATATACAACATGTTTACTCTGAGCCCCAACAGTAATGCACACCAGCATTGCAACGGCAAAAATGACAAGTTTTTTCATGGATTGTTAAACCACTTTGACCGTAGAATGCAAGCAATGATCAAATACTGCGTAATAATCACTGCATCAGGAAAAATATGGAAAAGTGTATTTTTGCCGTCACTGGTAATTAATCACCGTAAAATATGCGGAGATTAGCACATTTATTCGCCGCTTATTTTTCTCCTAGCTGTTTTAATTCTTCTGGCGAAAGTTCCTTTGAACCAATAGCTTTGCCTTCTTTACCATATCCTGTAATAGTACTCCCTTTCAGTAATAAAAAAGCATCTTCTTGTACTCCAACAGGACGGCCAACATTAGCAGGCAAAGATGTAATATACTCTCCTGCATCATTGTAAATACGATACTCCTTATTTGTGCCAATAACAAAGAAGTCTCTGCATGAAAGAGTACCCTGGTAAATGCTGTATAAAACATCAAATAGATAGCATGTTTTTTTCTTTTTGATGCCTATATAAGATATTTCAACTCGGCAGTAATACACATTCTTATTAACTGCACCTTCCGGATTGCTATAATGCATTCCAATTCTCGTTTTTCCGACTTTAACTGATTCTATTTCCATAATATTTTTTGTTTAAAATTTTTAGCCTGCTGTGTATAGTTTTCGGCTGTTCTGTAATAAATTAAAAGCAAAAGTATTGCATGCTTATGCTTAAGAAAGGTGCAAGCTAAAATGTTTCAAAAAATATTCCTGATTAAAATGGATGTTTTTTGATATCGAAGATTTAGTGACCAGAGGATTTGGATGATTAGTTGGGTCACGACAGGGCATGAAAAAAGCGCCTCTGGTGGAGGCGCTAAAATGCAGCAAATTAATCTGTTTTCTTAGCTGGTAATGGGCTCTAAATTGCGAAACAGAGCATTTAACTTTCCATCTAAATAGTCTATAAAATTATTTGAAAAAATTATATCATTAACAAATATTTCGTTATTGCCCCAGTTTTTGAATGATTCTCCAGTGCTTAAACCGTATATCCAATGTTTATCATTGGTTACTTTAAAATTACCAAGATCTTTATCTTTAAATAAAGATGGTTGATCATTAACTGATAATGAATAAACGCCCCATTGCATATCATATAATCCCCACGTATTGAATCTCATCCATATATATTTTGTTTTATCTCCATTATTTGGTTCAAAATATATATTAAGATCGCATTGATTATTAACCTGATTGGAGGCAAATGATATTTTTAGTGTACAATAATGTTGTTTAGCTAAATCATTTAGTTTTGGTCCCAAATATTTATTAATCAGGCGTTGTTGAAGACTTGCTTTTACGCCATTTGCTTCATTGTCTTGAAATGCGTCAAGTGCGTTAAGTGCACATAATGCATCAGATTTTTCAGATTGCAACATTTCTTTATTGCCATTGTCAGGAAACTTTTCTTCAATTATCCCTTTCAAAGTGGCAAACATGCCCTTAGAGAGTTCATCTAGTTCTTTCTTAGTATCTGATATTTTTTCAGCGTCTTTGCAAAAATCATTTTTTAAACCTAAAGATTTTAATATTAGTTCTTCTGTTATTTTCATAAAATCATTATTAGTAGATAAATTATTTTGTATATAATTGATATATTGTTCAATAACGCATTTTAAATTTAGCTCATCATCTTTGATGTTTAATTTCTGTAGCCATCCTAGTATATCTTTCGTATAACTAACAGGTATAAACCTCCCTTTGTTGTTATCATCTTGCCACCCTAGAATGCTTTTTGTTTTGAGACTTATTGCATTTTTGCTTATAGTTTTTTCACCATTTTTTGTTAAGTAGATAACGAAAATATTCTCTTCCTTACACGATTTCATAGCTGAATCTACATATCTATCGATTTGGCCATCCTGATCCACAGCATTGTATATTTTGTTTTCAATAATAATAGCATATTTGCCTTCTTCTGTAATAAGACAATCGATATAATTTTGCTGTTCAGCTATTTTAGGATTACTAATTACATTATTACTAATGACAATATTACTTTTCTTATTAACAATATTTTCAATAAAAGATCTAAGGATTGGAAAGTTTGAATCTTTTCCTTTTTTATTATACTGGAGTAGTCTTGTTAAAATCCTTGTATGAGCATTTTCATTAATATGAAATTCCTCGATTAAATTAATGTCATAGGGGCATTCTGAAATCTTTTTTTCCTTATTAATTGAATAATTCCCTATTAAATCTATTAAATCACAAAGTTTTTTAATATCATTATCTCCGCACATGATATAAAAGTTTAAAATTCTATCATTTAATTGGTTATTTCATATATTCAGTTGTGACCAAAATTATCTTGTTTAGGTACCTCAAATTTAACCAAAAATCTCCAACCCTATCCAACCAACTGCAAATCTATCACACAGATATGCCAACAAAGGTTTCAGGGCATACCCCATTATTCGGCAGAAGAAAAACAAATGGAAAAAAGTTTAATTATGAACCAGAGAAAACACTTTCTTCAATATCAGGCATGAATTTATATACTTGCGAATGCTAATGCGATTGTGATTGCAGTTGCGATTGTATTCATATTGAAATGATGGGCCATTGTGGTTGTTAGGTATCAATATGTTGCAAAAGTTGTGTTTTTATAAAAACACAACTTTCATAACTTGCTTATTATTAAGTTATCCAGAGCTCCAGTAACTTGCAGCTTATGTACTCTCTGCGCCTTGAAGGAAAATCATTCCGTCAGAAGCTGCATTTTCGCTATGCTCGCATGCAGAGCATTCCGCAAAGTTTGCATGTGCCGCTTTGCGTCACATGCGTACGGCCCGGCACAAGGCGCCGTGCCGTTTTGGGGTTTAACGCGCTGTCGCGCGGAGATGCACGCTCCCTACGGTCGCGGGCCTTCGGCCTTGGGGACATCCGGGCGCGGCTACGCGGCTTTGCCGCTCCGCTTGGGGACACGGGTACTGATTTTTGACGTAACGATTATTTTTCTCCTAATGCCGAGCTATGTTTTATCTCACAAAAACTGTCGGGAAGAAAGTACAAATGACCAACCATGCTGTGCCTAGAGTGATAGATGCTGTGATGTTTGTGAATCTGTCTATCAGATACTTAGCTTTCATGGTGTAAATTTCTGTATTGCTGCTTTTGAAGAGAACGCGGACAGAAAGGACTTCCTCAAAGTTAGAGCTGGCGAATTTTGTGAGGCGTGAGGCAAGAATATTTGAAACAATAAAGGTCGCGATAGTAACTACGATTAGCTTTGTAATCAGCTTGGATTCAGAGCCATCACCATTTGAAAGAATATAGAAGCCGGCGATTGAAGCGGCGGCAAATGCGCAAATTTCAAAGTTGGATATTAACCAGTTTTTTATGGTTACTTGTTGTTGCATAATTGTGTGATGTTAAGTTGTTATTGTTAACAAAATTATGCTGCGCTTTTGCCAAATGAGGGTTGTGAAACAAAACGGTACAGAGGGTGATGGATTTTGAATAATTTTTGATTTATCTTTACGAATGAGTTTGGTATTTTAAACAAATAAGAATATGAAAAAGATTATAATTTTAAGTTTGTTATTTGCTGGTTTAATGGGAGTTGTGCCTGTTGCTGCAAATGCTCAGGAGACACATAAATGCTGCAAGACAGACTCTTCAAAGACATGCGCAGGAAAAGTTTCTATGAAAAAGATTTGCACAGGAAAAGATTCCATGAAGAAGATGTGCGCGGAGAAAAATCCTCAATGTGCTAGTGCAGAGATTGTTCTCAATAACATTATGACCCGCACAAGTATACGGGCATACCAGGACAAGACCGTTGAAAAAGAGAAAGTTGAGAAGATTTTGAGGGCCGGAATGGCTGCCCCTTCCGCAATGAATAAACAGCCTTGGGCATTTGTGGTGGTAACTAATAAAGAGGTACTTACAAAGATTGGCTCTGAACTGCGCAATGCAGGAATGACGGCAAAAGCACCAATGGCAATCGTTGTTTGCGGAGATAAAAACAAAATGATTTCTGGCGACGGAAAAGATTTTTGGATTGACGATTGTTCCGCCGCAACTGAAAACATCCTGCTTGCTGCTCATGCCCTTGGACTTGGAGCCGTATGGACCGGTTTCTATCCTGACCTTGAGCG
>Ga0268357_100699_pt1 | contig 36123 bp, 29 predicted proteins | sample BioMet10_FD_192466 | JGI IMG/M metagenome (GOLD analysis project Ga0268357, IMG submission 192466) | Sewage microbial communities from Oakland, California, United States - Biofuel 10 (Illumina Assembly) | ecosystem: Engineered > Wastewater > Sewage > Unclassified | place: USA: California... | reverse complement strand
CTTTAAAAATCTGCTTAATTACTCCATTACACTTTTTCATAATATCTTATTATCTCAAAAATCTCTATTTTTTTCTATTGTTATCCACAGTGCTTGCGCACACTGTTTCCTAAATAATAAAAAAAGACCTTGAATATCTTCAAAGTCTAATTATCATATTACCAAATATCCGATATTCAAATATTACGCCCTAAATAAACCTATTAAATGCTACTACCTTAAAATCTTCTTATTAACTTCATTGTATATTTCACTAATACCCACGTTTTTCTCTAGAGCCAGCCTTTTACAATCTTCATATTCAGGTTTAATTCTTACTTTTTTGCCCATAAAATATGAGCTCTTAACCCTTATGGTTCCATATCTAGTTTCTATTGTGCCTGTTTCTCTTTTCAGTACATTGCGACTCACGCTGTATTTCCTATACCCTATTGTAGAAGAGCTGTTAAATATAATATCCCTAATATCATCTTCATTGTCAGCTGGGGTTAAAACGGAAATATTTACTCCAGGTCTTCCTTTTTTCATTATTACAGGTGTTAAAAAAACATCTAAAGCTCCCTTGCTTAAAAGCTGTTCCATTATATAATCATAATTTTCAGGATTCATATCATCAATATTAGTTTCAATAACTAAAGCTTCATCATAAATACAATCATCAATATTAACAGGCTTGTTATTTTGTTCCGCTATAAATACTCTTAAAACGTTAGGAACGTCTCCTGAATCATTATTTCCAATTCCATATCCTATTTTAATTATCTTAAAATCCTTTTTATCTTCAAACCAATCGCAGGCGTAGGCTAAAATTGCCGCTCCAGTAGGTGTGGTTGCTTCAAAAGGAATTCCAATGGACTTAATAGGTATATTTTTTAATATTTCTGATGTAGCAGGTGCAGGAACAGGTAATAATCCATGAGCACACTTCACGAATCCTGAACCGACTTCTACTGTAGAACATATTACCTTATCAACCTTTAAATAATCTAAACATATGGCTGCACCAACAATATCTACAATAGAATCCACTGCACCCACCTCATGAAAGTGAATATCATTTATATCTTTTTTATGTACTTTAGCTTCAGCTGAAGCCACTAACTTGAACATTTCATAGCTTGCTTTTTTTACACTCTCATTTAAACTGCTATCTTTAATTATTTCCAAAATGCCTTTTAGGTTTCTATGCTCATGATGATGTTCAATGCTGGATTCATTTTTATCATGATGATGCTCTAACTTCACGTCAACCTTTACTCCATTTATTCCTTTTCTGCAGCCATTATTTATTTCTATTTTATATTCATACAAATGCAATTTTTTTAATTCATCCAGTAAATATTTTTCATCCACCCCTACATCAATAAGTGCTCCTAAATTCATGTCTCCACTTATACCTGAAAAACAATCATAATACAATATCTTCATAACCTTGACTCTCCAATCTTTTTAACTATATATTTTATTTTATCACATTAATTATAAACTTTTTATTATATTTTATATTTAACAAATACATATTTATTTCCCGTAAGTTATGTTCTTTATCCACTCAGCACGTATCTCCCACAAGGTTGCTTGATAAATATTCGAAATTACAATGCTAGGGTCAAATAGCCTGATCCAGCTGTTCTCCACTTCCCTTTTTAAAAGAGGATAGAAATTCCCCATATAAATAAGACTTTTATTTTTTATTCCGTAAGACTGAAGCTTTTTTTCATACTCAGTTTCATCTGCTTTATCTTTAGGTATATACCAGTAATTAAGTATGTAATCCCATTTCCCAGAATCAAATGTTATAACATTACTGCTATCAACCTCAAGCTCAAAACGGACTTGGCATTCAGTAAGTCCAAAGGAAAATTCTTTTTCAAAGGCTACCCAGACCGGAAATTCAACCCCTTCAGGTTTTGGAACTACTTTTTCAGCTTCTTTTGAAAACCACTTGTATACATTTAAAAAAACCTCAGAACAATTATCATATTTATTCAAAATGCTATCAAGCCTTGCTCTGTAAACTCCTTTAGACTGAATTTGTTTTAATACCCTTTTATCCTGTGTTGTCCATAGTATCATTTTACTCACGGCTTCACCCCTTCATCTATACAACCCTTATATATATCAGGATCTTCTTTCATATTTATTCAATTCCATATTTTCATTGAGTCTATTTTTTCCATGACTTTTTAATCTAAATCCACAATCTTTGGAGCGAGCTTATATTGATTATTTTCTTTAAATTTTTAACTTTAACATACAAAGGTTCATTAGCCACAAGATTGCAAGAGATTTTAATAATACACCTACAGACTATAAATATCAGCGAATTCTAAATGTATTTTCTCTACATGGCCTTGCTGTTGCATTTCATGATTTTCTTTGTCACTTTTTTCCAACACAGTTTTAACCGGAAGTTCAATAATAAACTCAGAACCTTTACCATATTCGCTTTGTATTGAGATTTTACCGCCATGCATTTCTACAAGTGATTTAACAAGTGAAAGCCCTATGCCACTACCTTCATGGTCTCTGGTAAGGGATTTATCTACTTGTCTGAAACGATCAAAAATAATATCTTGCTTATCCTTAGAGATACCAATTCCAGAATCCTTAACTGATATTATTATGTTTTCTCCCTTATCATATATATTTACATTTATATTTCCACCTGAATCTGTAAACTTTATAGCATTTGATAAAAGGTTTAACATAATTCTCTCAATACTATCCGGGTTACAGGCAATTACTTTTTCTTCAACATCTGTATCAAATACTAACTCTAACCCATGATTTACAACATAATTATTTATGGATAATGTTATATTTTCAACAATGTTTACAATATCATGATTCTGATATTTAATTTCATAAAATCCTGCATCGATTTTCGTAATATCAATCATGTTATTTACAAGTCTTAATTGCCTATAACAATTCTGTCTCATAACTTTCATATGTTTCTTCAAGTTTATAGTTTTATTATAATCCGTATAATCTTTTATTTTACTATCTATTAGTTGTAAGGTACTCATAATAACGTTCAGTGGTGTTCTCAATTCATGTGAAAGATTACTAAAGAAATCATTCTTAAGTTTATCTAGGGCATTTGCTTCATCCAATAATGTCTGACTATTTTGATTCTCCAATCTCAATTCATTTTCTATCTTCTGGAATGTTATGTCCCTTAATATAATAAGTTCAGTATTCTCTTCTCCCAAGGAGAATGGCATTGAATAGACTTCAACATAAATTTCCGAACCATCCCAGCGAATTGCCTTTTTCTCTAATAGCGTAGACATATTTCCAGTATGTTCGATCTCTTCATGAGTTATTTCCTGCTCACTGATATTCAAATACAGGTTAATCGGCTTTCCTATTAAACTATCAATGTTCTTTTCCTTTAATAAATTAAGCCCAGCAGTATTAGAAAAAATTATTCTGCCATTCCTTATTAACATAATAGCAAAAGGTGAAAGCTCTACAAGCTTTTCGTAATGTTCCATACTAATTCGCTGCTTTTCTTCCGCTTCTTTAAGAGCTGTAATATCTACAAGAGATACTACTACACCCTTTATTACATTTTCATTTGTACGGTATGGAGTATATTTTAATAAATACCTTTTATTATCTATGCTCTGAACTTCTTTTTCAATAGCAACAAGACTATCCATAACCTCTCGGGATTCCTTAACCAAATCCTCATTTTTAAGATTATGTGCAATATGACTTACTGGCCTTCCAATGTCCGTTTCTATAAGATTAATCTCTCTAGTTAATGCAGAAGTGAATTTCCTAATACAAAAGTTTGAATCAAGGAAAAGAGTTCCTATGTTGGTGCTGTTTAAAAAGTTCATCATATCATTATTTAAATCTGCTAATTCTTGCATTTTATACTGATATTGAGTATTTACAACGATTAACTCTTCATTAACAGATTGAAGTTCTTCATTAGTACTATGCATTTCTTCGTTTGATACTAGGAGTTCTTCATTTGCTGATTGTAGTTCCTCACTTGAAGTCTCAATTTCCTCAATGGAAGTTTGAAGGTTTTCCTTTGTGTATTGTAGTTCCTGTTCAATGTCTGTAATACGATCCTGTAATTTGTTTATTGTATCATAGTTTTCCACATTTCTTTCCTTCATTACGTCACTTTTAATTTCTTCAAATACCACAAAAATAAAATTCCCGCTTTTTTTTGTAAATATTGGTCTCACAATTAGATTAATGCTAGTCTGCTCTTTCCCCAGTTTAATATTTATGTTTGTATATGTAACTGTTACTTTCTCTTTTTTAACTTTACTCATAGCTGTTCCAAGAGCTGTTGACAATTCTTTAGGCACCATCTTTTGTATATCATAATATACCTTTCCCCTTGGTACTTTCAAATATTTATCACAATCCCCACACACCTGTACAAGTTCCCCGTTTTCATCTACCAGCACACTTGGAGGCATACATTCCTCTATTAACCTTTTGCTAATATCTTCCATTTCCCAATTACTCCTTGCCTTTCTTGTAAAATCATCATATGAATTATTGGGTTTAACTACCTTCATACCAGTTGTTATGATGGATAAATCATCCACAAGGGGACGTTTTTTCATATCTCTTCTTGTATATATTTTATATTTACTGTCTACAGTAGAAAAATAGTTTTTTAGCTCACCAGTAGTTTCACTTATACCTAAAAACATGTATCCTTTTGACTCAAGTGCAAACTGGAAAGTTGAAAGAATCCTAGTTTGAAGCTTTGGCTGGAAATAAATCAAAAGATTTCTACAAGTTAATAAGTCTATTTTATAAAAAGGTGGGTTGTTTATTATATTGTGTCTTGAAAAAATTACCATTTCACGAATATATTTTGAAACCTGATAAACATCTCTTTTTTTTATGAAGAAACGATTTAACCGTTCAAGGGATACATCTTCTGAAATACTATCAGGATAAACCCCTGTACTAGCATATTCTATAGAACGGAGATCAATATCTGTAGCAAATATCTTAAATTTAATATTTCTTTTAACCATGTCCAAATATTCCTTAAATAGTATAGCCAGAGAATATGCCTCTTCACCTGTACAGCAGCCTGCTACCCAAACCCTGATTACATCATTGTCTGCCTTGCTATTTACAATTTCCGGAATTACTTTATTCTTTATAACCTCAAAAGCTTCTTTATCCCTAAAGAATCTGGTTACACCAATCAAAATACTATTATATAATGAGTCTACCTCTTCTAAGCTGTTCTTTAAATATGAAAAATACTCCTCAAGAGTTGATACCTGACAAATTCTAATACGCCTTTCAAGGCATCTTAAAACTGTGCTTTGCTTATAAAGACTGAAATCAATAGAATGTCGTTTATTAATAATATTAAAAATTTGAGACAGGATTTCAATGTCTTCATCATCTGAATATTGTCCATCATTTTCATTAATAGCTATCAATGAGGCATGTCCAATATATTTCAATAATTTCTCGGGCATCTTGACAGGAGGTAAAATATAATCACAAATATTAGTTGCAATTACACTTCTTGGCATACCATTGAATTTCGCACTCCTTTCGTCTTGTGCCATAACAATACCACCAGCTTCTTTAATTGCTCTACACCCTAGTGTGCCATCACTACCCGTTCCTGACAGTATAATTCCGATAGATTTTTCGCCATTTTCTAAGGCAAGTGAATTAAAAAAAATGCTTATTGTATTATTAATTCTTTGGCATTTAGCATGTTCATGCAAAAAGAATTGTCCATTTGAAACTGTAACAAAAAATTTTGGAGGATTTAGATAAATATAACCTGGTAATACCTTCATCCCATTTTGAATTTGATATACCTTCATTTGAGCATTTCTAGATAATATTTCCGGCATAAGACTTTTATAATCAGGAGATAAATGCTGTATAACAACAAATGCTATATTATCGGTGGTAGGCATGCAGTTAAAAAAATTTTCCAATGCCTCTAAACCACCTGCAGAAGCACCAATTCCAACTATAAAGAATTTATCGGTTTTATTAGATAATTCTCTTTCGTTGATGCCTGTTTTAACATTAATATTTTCATCCTTTATAACAAAACTCTCATTATTCATTTCATGTTCTCCTTTAAATTGAATAACGTTATCTAAATATTTTTACCCTACACTATAATTCTACACACAATATATGTACTATAAGTAGTTCAATATTAACAATATTGTTATTAATTTGATATTATCTACTTCAATCATCTGGTATTAATATTCGACACACATTTAGGCAATCCCTCCATAGATTCCATATATATCCTTTGATTTTGCACGACAAAATTTTTTTTAATTACATATTATTCAATTTTTATATAACTCTATAATTTAAAGGCTTTGTTTAAATATTATTTTAAACAAAGCCTTGTTCTATAAATACCTTTCCATATTTTTACTATCTCTCAGTTTATTTACCAAGTACTTTATTTCCTGATCTTTATTCTTATCCATAACAAGTATAACATCATCTGAATCAACAATTACTAAATCTTTTACACCAAACCCTATAATTAGTTTATCCCTGGCAAATACTTTACAGTTTTCGCATTGTTCCAACATTGTGTTGCCAATAACATCATTGTCCATTGAATTATTCAAGAACCTGCCTAGAGCATTAAAAGTTCCAATATCATCCCAGACAAATTCACACTTGATTATATAAGCCTTTCTCGTCCTTTGCATTATTCCAAAGTCTACTGATATGCCATCAATTCTTGAATACTCCTCCTTAATTATTTGTGATTCTGCATCTGTACCTAAATGTCTATATATCGTCATCATGCTTTTATACATTTTAGGCAAGTATTTTTGCATTTCCCTTAAAAATACATCTGCTCTCCATACAAACATTCCACTGTTCCATAAATAGGTTCCTTTAATTATTATATCTTTAGCCACTTCAAGATTGGGTTTCTCAAGAAATCTTTCAACTTTATAGGTTTCAATATCTCCTTCTACTCTCCCTCCCATCTCTACATATCCATAGCCTGTTTCGGGTCTTGTTGGGCATACTCCTATTGCCGTAAGTCCCATTTTTTTCTCAGCAGTCTCATCAGCTTGAATCAAGGTTTCAATAAACACCTTATCATTTTCAATATAATGATCTGATGGAAGTACTATCATAGTTGCATTACTATCCTTTTTTAATAACTTCACTGCAGAAAGTCCTATACAAGTAGCTGTTTCTTTATTTGCAGGTTCAATAAAAACATTTTCTTTTTTTATTTCAGGCAATTCCTCATATACTTTATCAATATATTCTTCATTTGTAACTACATAAATATTATCTTCTCCAACCAAGGGTTTGATTCTATCAACAGTAGACTTCAAAAAACTTTTATTATCTACCATTTTTAAAAATTGTTTTGGATTTTTACTTCTTGATAAAGGATATAATCTTGTTCCCCTTCCACCAGCGAGAATTAACGCATATAACAATTTTTTACCTCTTCTCATTATGCTATATTCCATAATATGAATAACTACCCCTTGTGGTGAAAATTTGATTAACAATTATTGTTTGTTGAAAAAGCTCTTAAGCCAATACAAAATCTACTAATAAGAAATTTAAAAGGTTAGTAAGAATTAAATTCTTACTAACCCATTTAAATTAAAAACTATTGACCGTTAAATTGATTAAGCTGTCTTCTTCTTAGCAGCTGATTTAAACATCATTATAGCTGTATATACTATAACTACGTCTACTAACCATCTCAATATATCTAATGGAAGAGATTTAACTAAATAAGCTGCAATAAGTACTCCAACTACTCCGAATATTGTAATTGCCATAGAAGCTTTTCTGTCATAAGCGTCTTCTTTAACAAATTTTGCTGCTGCTACAGGCATTAAGAATGCGCAAGATCCCATCATTATTGGGAATGCTACTTTTGGGCTTAAGCCTAAAGCAAATACTAAAGCCATACATGGTGCATATAATCCTATTCCTAAAGTCATTAAAGCTCCTAATATTAAGTTACCAATTACGCCAGCAATTAATGCTCCTCCAGTAAGACCTATAGCTGCTCCACCTACTGGCATGAGGTTAAGTTGTCCTGCAAGCATAGTTAACACTACTGCTAATAAGGCAACACCCATTCCAACCTGTATCTTTCTTTCATCAAGTTTGGCAACAAAACCTGCTCCAAAGAATGCTCCAACTGTTGCAGCTGCAAGCATAGCAACTAAAGTTACAGGCTCTACTTTTATAACTGTTATAAATATAAGTGCTTCCACTACAACAGGAATTGTACAAGATACATTTAGAGTTCCTGGTATAGTTCTGTCTGCGGATAATTTAAACATTTTTAATAATGCTGTGGTAGGTGCAAAACTACCTATTCCCAATGTGTCAAAGAAGTTTGTTACAAACCCTACTGCACCTAATGCAAAGAAATTTGATTTTTCTAATTTACCCTCTTTAGATGTCTTCATGTAATCCATAAAAAACACCACTGCAAAATAAGCTGTCAATGCTAACATTACTCCCAATACTGCTGTTATCATTTAATATCCTCCCTTTAATATATTTAGTTAATTTTTTATCATAGATTCATTTTACTATAAAATGACTCAAATTTAAAGTCATTTTATAGCGAATTTTGAAAATAAAAAATATTTTTTATTTTAAGATAAATCCATATTTTACTGGATCTTCAGGGTCTATAAAGAATTGGTTATGGCCTGTTATAAATGCACTTCCTGTTATTTCAGGTATTATAGCATCATATTCCCCAACTTTTGCTTCACCAACAACTTTTCCTTTAAATTTTGTTTGAAGTATGCTTTCATAAATAAAATCTTCATTCATCTTCAATAATCCTTTTGCGTACAAGGTAGCAATTTTTGCACTTGTACCTGTGCCACAAGGAGATCTATCTAATTGTCCCTGTCCAAATACTACTGCATTTTGAAGTGTAGCATCTGCACTTTTTGCAGGTCCATATATTTCTGCTAAGTCTACTGTTTTAATGTGTGGTAATGTAGGATGTTGAATCTCTACCTGTTCATTAACTGCTTTAATTATGTTCATACCTATTTCAATAATCTTTTGAGCATTAGCAGCGCATATATCTATACCTAAGTCTTCACTCTTAACTATCGCAAAGAAACTTCCTCCGAAGGATATATCCATTCTAACTTTACCTATTCCTGGAACATCCACTTCTACATCTCTTTTATAAAGAAATGCAGGAACGTTAATTATTGATACTTCTTTTGCTTTTCCAGCTTCTACCTTAACTTTGGCTTTTACAAGTCCAGCAGGTGCTTCTAGTGTTAGTTCTGTAACCGGCTCTGTAACTGGTACCATTCCTGTTTCTACGGCTACTGTAGCAGCTCCTATAGATCCATGACCGCACATATTTAAGTATCCGCCGCCATCCATAAATATTATTCCTATATCTGCCTCGTCACAAGTCGGCTGAGTAAGTATTGAACCAAACATATCATTATGCCCTCTTGGCTCTAGCATTATTGCAGTTCTTACATAGTCTAGGTTTTCTTCTAAATACGCCTTTTTCTCCGGCATATTCTTTCCTGGGATTTTTGGAATGCCTCCAACCACTATTCTTGTTGGTTCTCCCATTGTATGCGAATCAATTGCAAAAATTGTCTTAACTGATTTCATTACTGTCCCTCCCTTTTTCTCATTTTTAATTTTAAAAAAGCCAAAGCTTTTTTAGCATCAATTAAAGTTACCGTATTCTCGCCTACCACTTCTGTCTCTATTCCTTCCACGGATTTGTTAAAGTCCACTATTGTTTCCATATATTTATTTGTCACAACAAATTGTGCCTGCACCCCAACGAAGCTCATGCCAACTACGGGTATGTTTCTTCTTCCAACTTCTTCAATGGCTGTTGCAAAGTCAATATTGCTGTTTCCCCAACCATCTATGGATACAATAACTCCATCAGCTCTCATAGCTTCAACCCAGGCTGCCGCCCTTTCTGCCACAAAAACCTTGTCTCCGTTTTCCTGTGGAGTTCCTGCAACTATTACTCCTAAAAGATCTACATCATTGTCTGAAGATACAACTTCCAGTAATGGATCCCTAAAATGATGCAGTGTTGTTTCTTTAGTAGATGGTCCAATTCCCATAATTGTCCCTCCTGTTTACCTAATTCATTGCTCTTAATGCTCCATCTCTATACTCATTAGGGCTTAAAACTATAGGCATATTCCCCATATCAATTATAGATCTTCCCCCAACAAAGCCTCCAGGCTCTTTGCTCAAAAGCTGAGTGTCATACATAGCTCCCTGTCCTGCTACCTGTTTTATTATAATTACTTTCTTTTTACCAGGTTTTATTTTATCAAAATATTCATGCTTTTCATCACAGAACCTTCCATTCATCTTTTTAAGATAATCTCTTATTTCCTGAATTATCTTATCACATAATCTATGAGCAGCTGTAGGACCCGGCCGGCTGCCTCCCCCTCCTGCAATTAAAGTTACATCAATATGCAGAAGTATATCATTTTTTAAAGGAGTCCCTGCCTTATCAAACACTACTTGTTCACTTAAAATACCTTCTGATGAACCAAATTCCGCTACCTGGATACCATTTTCATCCACACCAGTTAACATTACAGCCATTCCAGTTATAACATGAGTTATGCCTTCACCCATCTTGCCTAAAACCTTTACAGCCACAGGTGAAAAATCCATTATTGAATTTACAAATATATCATGAGCATTGGGGTAAACAACATTTATTTTTACATCTTTGACAAGAGGCTCTTCCATAAGATATTCCTGTTCAATGCCTCTTTTTAGATGTAAAATACCATTCTCAATGAACGTTTTATCATCAAACTCAATTTTATTAATATGAAAAGTCTTAATAACAAGCCTTCTCAGCTCAATTTCATTGTTCATTTCAAGCCACCACATTTCACATTCTATTTATTAAATACCAACCCCCTTTGTGTGGATTTACCTAAAGAGGGCTGATATTGAATATGACTATACTTTAGCTATATATTCGTATGGTAGTGGAACGATTGTTCCTGGGGTTTGAATTTTAACTAATTCTTCTAATGAATCCCTGCATATAGCAGTTTGCATTGCTACATCATGAGGAGCTCCGGCATTAGCACCCATAGGTACTCTTGGAGCAACTGCTCTTGGGGTTCCTGTCTGCTTAACAACTGGTGGTAATGCAGCTATACATATTGTAGGTATACCTGCTTCTTCGATTGCTCTCTGCACCAAAACTGCAGAGCGGTGGCAGGTTCCTCAGCCAGCTGTTAATAAAACTGCATCTACACCTTCATCTTTTAGTATTTTTGCAATAGCAGGACCAGTTTCGTTTTTGAATTTCTCCTGATTTCCGCCACCGCCCATAAATCCTATATGAGTTGGTGCAACTTCTTTTATAAATCCTTCTGCTGCTAGTTCTCTTAATCTGTCTAATGGGAACATACAGTTAACGTCCTTGTTAACATCTCCATTGTCATATCCACCATGAGATACCATAAGTTCATCTGTTGGAACATCTCCTGGTATCAATCTATAAGTAAAGTCTCCTGCAAAATTAAATCTCTTATCTGATTTTAAATGAACTCCTGCTGCAGTAGCTATGGCTACTTTCATATCTTTCAATTCTTTTGTTACAGGTGTCCAAACTGGTGGTGGAGTTATAGGAACAAATATTTCTGATTGTAATCCCTTAATAACTGTTAAATCCATTATATTTTCCCTTCCTTTCTGTTTCTTATCTCGATATTACTAACATACTTTTCATTGACTTCTTCACTTAAGATTTCAATGAAACTCATTTTAAACCCTACTTCCTGACCAACCTTTATAGGATAATCAGTAATAAGCATTCTCATTGGGATTTTCAAATATCCTAGTCTTCCTTTAAAGTCAATTGCAACGCATCCATCATGAACTTCCACAATGACACCCTGCATTTCTATTATTTTGTCTCCATACTTTAAATCCATTTGCTCGCCTACTTAGTTGAATATTTTTCAAGTCTTTTTTGGCTTATTGGAACTGCATTCTCATTTTCTGCTCTATCTATTGTGATTTTGTAACCTTTTTCAATAGCCTCAAGATTGTTTTCTTTTACATTCGGATTCCATTTTCTCTCAGAAGCATTAACTTCTTCTTCTGCTATAGCAGCTTTTAACATAGCTATTGCTCTAACTGCATCTTCAGGACAAAGTGTGTTGCAGGATAAAACTTCGTTTTCTATTCCAGCTTCTGACTTGTTATTATCAACCATGTATTTCATGAATTTATTTCCAACAACCAATGCTCCTTGAACAGCACAGAAGGACATACCAACACATGGAATTCCTCTCATGCCTATCTGCTCAATATGGCTTGCAAAGTCAATGTGGTTATTTCCAAAACCTTCAGTTGTAACTACAGCACCATCAACATCCAATGCTTCTACTATCATTCCCATTCTTTCTGATACATAGAATTTTTCACTGTTTATTTGTGGGCTTCCTACAAACATAACTCCGCAAAGATCTATTTCAGCATCGTTCATAGCTTCAATTACAAGAGGTTCCCTCCAGTAATGTCTTGAACATTCCTTTGAAGCAGGTCCTATACAAGTTAATGCATGAATTCCTCCATCCATAACTTCTAGTGGTGATAACATTACAGGAACGTTTCCTAAGTCAACGTTTGGCTTTCCGCCTAATACTCCAACAGGCTCTACAGGTAATATAAGATTATCATGCATAGCACCCTGACCCATTATTTCTTTAACGATAATAACTTTTTTCTTTCCTGGTTTTCTCTTTTGTTCAAACACTTGTGTATTTACAACTAAAGAATCATCAAGTTTCTTTAAAGCTTCTCTTATTTCTTGAGTAATAAAATCAGTTGCTCTATGTGCAGCAAATGGACCTGGTCTTTCCATGTTTGTACCTGCTGCTACTGTAACTTGTGTCTTTATGAATATTTCTCCCTTATCAGGTGCACCTGGTCTTCCAAATTGGATATTTTCTTCTAATATACCTTCGGATGAACCAAATTCGCCTATCTGTACTCCATTTTCATCTGTTCCTGTAACAACGATAATTACTCCGTCAAGAACCTTTGTAACTCCGCTGCCTAATTTTGAGTCTCCTTCTTTTGTAGCTATCGGCTGAACATCCATAATAGTTTCGCTGTAAGTGTTGTACTTATCTGGAGTTATTATATCGATTTTAATTGCTTTTACTAAATCACTAACTTTAACAGCATCATCACATACATTTTCTCTTACAAATAATGTAGTTCCTTCTATTTTAGTTTCTGGTCCGAATTTTACCTCAGTAATATTATAGTGTTTTCTAGTTAAGGATCTTAAAACTTTTTCTTCAAGTTTTACTGCAGGCACTGCTGCTTCTGTTACTACTGTACTGATGGCAGCATTATTTGCTTTTACTTTTGGTGCCACTACTGAAGTCAATCCTGATCCATTTAATGGAACCTCAATGTCTATTCCACGTCCTTCAGCAATTTTAATTCTTAGTACGCCACCGGATAAACTAGTGTTTGCCTTTGGTGTTTCTCCCATATCCATTTCCTCCTCATATCCTTCTAACATGTCAGGAGTTACTACAGTTATAGCTGGTGCATTCACCTTTAATGTTTTACCTAATGCTTCTTCTCTGCTTAGAACTCTATCATTTAAATTGATTAAAAGCGAGTCTTGAAGTTTATCAAAGTGCATTGGGTTTTCAAGGTCAGATACCGCGATAACATCTCCTGCCTTTTTATTATATTTTAAAACTGCCTTTTCATCTCCACCAGTTAGCGTTTCTTCTTCTTTTTTATCTGAAGAAGCACCATTTGATTTAACTCCTTCTAAAATATCTGGAGTTAACGGTGTAAGTGAATCGATAGTTTTAAGTAGCTTAGCTCCTATTACTTCTCCTATTTTTGAGCAATTATCTGGAATACTTAACAAACCTGAATCTACCATGTCTGGGAATATAGCTGGATCTTCCAAATTTTCTGCTGATATTATTGTTCCCTCTTCTGTTCTGCAGCACACTACAGCTAATTCATTTTTTAATTCTGACGCGTGCTCTGCGCTCATAGACATAATAAAATTCCTCCCTTCCAAAATTTATTATAAAATATTACTAAATTAAAGTGGTAATTCTATATCTATTCCCTTACCTTCTTCAATTCTTATTCTCAAAATTCCACCTTCACAAGTTATTACTGTATCTAATACAGGCTCTTCAATTTCTTCTGCTACTTCAGGTACAATTGCTGCTGGCTCTTCTTTCTTTACTTCAGCTTCAATAGTTTTAGCTCCTTCCAAAATGTCTGGAGTCAACGGAGTAAGTGAATCTATGGTTTTTAATAATTTTGCTCCTATTACTTCTCCTATTTTTGAACAGTTTGCAGGTATTGTTAAAAGTCCTGAATCTACCATGTCTGGAAATATTGCTGGATCTTCTAAGTTTTCTGCCGATAATATTGTTCCCTCTTCTGTTCTACAACATACTACAGCTAATTCATTTTTTAGCTCTGCTGCGTGTTCTGCACTCATTGACATAAGTTTGTACCTCCTAAATTTAATATTATAATGGTAATCTTCTTGTTAATTCATGATCAACTGTTCTAAATACATGGTCTGTATGATGATATACTGCGAGTCCAAGCTTTGGAGCACAACACATTACTGTGTTTGAACAGTCTGAACAGTTTGATATTAATACTCTTTTAGCACCCTGGCTCTTTAAATACATTATACCTGCAATCTGTCCTGGGCAATCTCCAGGAGTCTTGCATTTATTGGCTCCCTTTACAACTTCTACATTTTTACAAGTTGTAACACCAACTACTTCTGACTTCATCTTTCCTGCAATGTCTCTTAATCTAGCTTCGTTTGCACCACATGCACAAACAAGAAGTCCCAAAGGTCCATCATATTCAGGCAATGGAATTGTAACAATTGCTCCTCCCGAAATCTTCGTAACTACTGCTGATTCTAAATCTTCAGCCTTCCCTGTATAAGGTCCGCCAATCACTACTTCACCATATTCGCCATCAATGCCGCCGCATTTTTCGATTAATGCTGTTATTTTTGTTCCTACAGGTACTTGGAATAAAACATTTGATTTGTTTCCTGTTTTCAATTTTCCACCTATAGTAATATCTTTATCAATAACCGGCTTTCCATCTTCCACAGCTCTTGTTATATTAGAAAGCGTCTCTCCATTAAGCACTACACATTTAGCCTCTACAGGTAATTGGTTTGTTGCCAGCCAAGTATCGAATATTGCATGGATAAGCGCTCTTTCTTCTCCCATAGGGTATATATCTTTTAATTCTTTAACTTCAATTGAAGAGTCACCTTTTAAACACTTGTTAACTGATGCAATAGCTTCTTTATGTTTTTCTTTTATTCCAATATAGGCTTTTGGAGCCCCTGTAGCCTTCATTGCATATCTTATACCTTTTATAACAACTTCAGGGTTTTCTTCCAATTGTTTTATGTTGTGTCCTAATACCGGCTCGCATTCAACACAGTTTGCTATTATATATCCATCAGGAATTTGGGTCTTTAATTTAATGTGTGTTGGAAATCCTGCTCCGCCTGCGCCAACGATTCCTGCTTCATAAACTGCATCAACTATATTGCAACATTCTTTAATTTTTACGTATTCTTGAGTCTGACTTGCATCTGCCTCAATAATAATTTCAGTTTCAGTAATTTTAGAAACCTTTCCTGATACACTTGTATGTATCTTAGCACCTAAACCATTAGGCTCTGCTATACATTCTCCTCTTTTAACTTCCTGTCCTTCCTTTACAGCAGCAACATCTGGTGCTCCTACATGCATTTTTAAAGGAAATTTAAAAAAATTAGCCATATTGTACCTCCTTTTTTGTTTATATTATATTTATAAGCAAATTGTATGCCAATGTATTTAGTATATATATTTCTTATGAATATATACAGTTCTATTTGATTTATCTATAGTTCATCGATTATCTATTGTAAACGATACAGGTTTGCAACGTTGCTTTTTCGACATTTTATGTCATTTTTTTGACATATGTTTTTGCAACCCTATTTTTCCCTCAGTTTTGATAAATATTTAACGTACAAAAAGAAAAATGTGTGTCAGTAAATTGACACACATTAAAAGTATTGAATTTATTAAACTTATAAAATTGTTCCTAGATGCTTGATTCTACTGGTTTCACATGCTTTTGAGCTGATCTAAGCATCAATATTGCAGTATAAGCAACAACTACAATTACTACCCATGTTAAAACATTAAGCGGAAGTGATTTAACTACATAAACAGCTATTAGAACACCCACAGTACCAAATATTACTGTTGCTAAAGAAGCCTTTCTGTCATAAGCTCCCTCTTTAACAAACTTTGCTGATGCAACTGGCATTAAGAATGCACAGGATCCCATCATTATTGGGAATGCAACCTTAGGACTCATTCCAAGTGCAAATACCAAAGCCATACATGGTGCATATAATCCTATACCTAATGTCATTAAAGCTCCTAATATTAAGTTACCAATTACACCAACTATCAATGCTCCTCCTGTAAGACCTATAGCTGCTCCACCTGCTGGCATTAATCCCACCTGTTTGCAAATCATAATTATTGCAACCACTATTAAAGCAACGCCCATTCCAAGTTCAACTTTTCTTTCATCAAGCTTTGAAACGAATCCTGCTCCAAAGAATGCACCTATAGTTGCTGCTGCAAGCATAGCAATCAAAGTTACAGGTTCTACCTTTATTACAGTCATGAAACAAACAGCTTCCACCACTACTGGTATTGTACATGATACATTTAATGTACCCGGCAGTGTTCTATCTTCGGAAAGATGAAAAATTTTATAAAGTCCTGAAGTAGTAGCAAAACTTCCTATACCCAATGTGTCAAAAAAGTTTGCAACAAGTCCAACTACTCCTAGTGCTAAAAAGTTACCCTTTTCTAGTTTTCCCTCTTTGTTTGTTTTGAAATAATCCATAAAAAATACCACCGCAAAATATGCTGTCAAAGCTAGCATTACACCAATTACTGCTGTTATCATTTAATATCCTCCCCTTTAATATATTTAATTTGATTTATAAGCAACTTTGTTACTTTAATTTTATTCAAGTTTAAAATAATTTATTACTGATTTATTTTAGAATAAACCCATACTTAACCGGATCATCAGGATCAACTATATATTGGCTGAATCCCGTAATATAAGCACTTCCTGTTATTTCTGGAATTATAGCGTTAAATTCTCCAACTTTAGCCTCACTTAGTATTTTTCCTGTAAATTTTGTGCATATTATACTTTCATTTACTATTGAATCTCCAACCTTAAGTTCTCCTTTTGCATAGAGGTCCGCAAGTTTTGCACTTGTTCCAGTGCCGCAAGGAGATCTATCTACCTGTCCCTGTCCAAATACTACTACATTTTGAACATCTGCATCAGGACTCTTTCCTGGTCCGTAGAATTCGCAAAGATCTACTGTTTTTATGTGCTTTAATACAGGATGCTGTATTTCTACCTGTTCATTAACTGCATGTATTATTTTCATTCCTATATCATTAAGCTTGGCAGCATTTGAAGGTTCAAGTTCAAGGTTTAAGTCCGATGCTTTCACTAGTGCAAAGAAGCTTCCTCCAAAGGATATATCCATAGTTACCTTGCCAACTTCAGGAACATCCACAACTACATCCTGTTTGTATAAGAATGCCGCTACATTTACTATAGAAGATTCTATTGCTTTCCCATTTTCTACTTTAACTCTTGCTTTTATCGTTCCTGCTGGCGCTTCCATTACAACGTTTGTATATGGTTCCGTCATTGGTACTATACCCATCTCCACAGCGCAGGTTGATGCTCCTATGGAACCATGACCGCACATATTAAGGTATCCGCCGCCGTCCATAAATATTACTCCGAAATCAGCTTCTTCACTGGCAGGTTCGGTTAGTATTGCTCCAAACATGTCATTGTGTCCTCTTGGTTCCAGCATAAGCATAGTTCTTAAATAGTCCATGTTTTTCTCAAGATATTCCATTTTATCCGGCATAGTCTTTCCTGGAATTTTGGGAAGTCCACCAATAACTATTCTTGTTGGCTCCCCCATGGTATGCGACTCAACTGTTTGTATTATTTTTGTGGCTCTCATACTTATTTCCTCCTATTTCTCATTTTTAATTTCAAAAAAGCCAAAGCTTTTTTAGCATCAATTAATGCTACTGTATTCTCTCCTACTACTTCCGTCTCTATTCCATCGACGGATTTGTTGAAGTCCACAATTGTATCCATATATTTATTTGTCACAACAAATTGTGCCTGCACTCCAACGAAGCTCATACCAACTACAGGTATGTTTCTTCTTCCCACTTCTTCAATAGCTGTGGCAAAGTCAATATTGCTGTTTCCCCATCCGTCTATAGATACTATAACTCCATCTGCTCTCATGGCTTCAACCCAGGCTGCCGCCCTTTCTGCTACAAAAACCTTGTCTCCGTTTTCCTGTGGTGTTCCTGCAACTATTACTCCTAAAAGATCTACATCATCATCTGAAGATACAACTTCAAGCAATGGATCCCTGAAATGATGCAGTGTTGTTTCTTTAGTAGATGGACCAATTCCCATAATTGTCCCTCCTGTTTACCTAGTTCATAGCTCTTAACGCTCCATCCCTATACTCATTAGGGCTTAAAACTATAGGCATATTTCCCATATCAATTATAGATCTTCCACCTATAAATCCCCCTGGCTCTTTGCTTAAAAGCTGGGTATCATACATAGCTCCCTGTCCTGCTACCTGTTTTATTATAACTACTTTCTTTTTACCAGGTTTTATTTTATCAAAATATTCATGCTTTTCATCACAGAACCTTCCATTCATCTTTTTAAGGTAATCTCTTATCTCCTGAATTATCTTATCACATAATCTATGAGCAGCTGTAGGACCCGGACGACTGCCTCCTCCCCCTGCATTTAACGTTACATCAATATGCAGAAGTATATCATTTTTTAAAGGAGTCCCTGCCTTATCAAACACTACTTGTTCACTTAAAATACCTTCTGATGAACCAAATTCCGCTATCTGAATGCCATTTTCATCCACACCAGTTAACATTACAGCCATTCCAGTTATAACATGAGTTATGCCTTCTCCCATCTTGCCTAAAACCTTTACAGCCACAGGTGAAAAATCCATTATTGAGTTTACAAAAATATCATGAGCATTTGGGTATACAACGTTAATTTTTACATCTTTGACAAGAGGCTCTTCCATAAGATATTCCTGTTCAATGCCTCTTTTTAGATGTAAAATACCATTCTCAATGAACGTTTTATCATCAATTAAAATATTAGTTATATGAAAATTCTTAATAACAAGCCTTCTCAGCTCTATTTCATTATTCATTTCAAACCACCACAATTCACATTCTATTTATTTAATACCAGCCCCCTTTGTGTGGATTTAAAGAGGGCTGATATTGAATATTGCTATACTTTAGCTACATATTCGTATGGTAATGGTACAATCTTTCCTGCGGATTGTAATATCTCTAACTGAGCTAAAGTATCCCTAACAATGCCTGTTTGCATTACTATATCATGAGGTCTACCTGCGTTAGCACCCATAGGTACTCTTGGAGCAACTGCTCTTGGAGTTCCTGTCTGCTTAACAACTGGTGGTAATGCAGCTATTATAATTGTAGGAATACCTGCCTGTTCGATTGCTCTCTGCACCAAAACTGCAGAGCGGTGACAGGTTCCTCAGCCTGCCGTCATTAAAACTGCATCCACGCCTTCATCTTTTAATATTTTAGCTATAGACGGACCAGTTTCTTCAGTGAAAACTTTTATATTGCCGCCGCCGCCCATAAATCCTACATTAGTTGGAGCTATACCTTTAATATATCCTTCCTTAGCTAATTCTCTGATTCTGTCAATTGGGAACATACAGTTTATATCTTTATTTACATCAGAATTATCATATCCTCCATGAGATACCATTAAGTTATCAGAGTCTGTATCTCCTGGAATTAGTCTAAACCCTGTGTCCCCGGCTAAATTGAATCTCTTATCCGTTTTAACATGAACACCCGCAGCTGTTGCAAGTGCAATTGTCATGTCCTTTAATTCCTTTGTAACTGGCGCCCAAACTGGTGGTGGAGTTATAGGAACAAATATTTCGGACTGTAATCCTTCAAAAATCGTTAAATCCATTATATTTCTCCTTCCTTTTTGTTTCTTATTTCTATATTACTAACATATTTCTCATTTACTTCTTCACTTAAGACTTCAATGAAACTCATCTTTAAACCTATCTCTTGACCAACTTTAATAGGAAAATCAGTAATTAGCATCCTCATTGGAATTCTTAAATGGCCTAGTCTTCCCTTAAAGTCTATTGCAACGCATCCTTCATGAACTTCCACAATGACACCCTGCATTTCGATTATTTTGTCTCCGTATTTTAAGTCCATAAGCTCTCCCTTTAGGAATATTTTTCCTTTCTCTTTTCGCTCATTGGAAGTGCGGTTTCATTTAATGCTCTTTCAATCTTTGTTTCAGTTGTTTTTTCAACAATATCTAAGTTATTTTCCATAACATTTCTATTGTACTTTCTCTCTGCTTCTTTTACTTCTTTTCCAATCATAGCAGTCTTTAGCATCGCAACCCCCCTAATAGCATCTTCAGGGCATAGTGTATTACATCCTAGTACTTCATTTTCAATTCCAGCCTCAGATTTGTTGTTATCTATCATATACTTCATATATTTATTTCCAACAACTAAAGCTCCCTGAACTGCGCAGAATGAGAATGCTACACAAGGAATTCCTCTCATGCCAATCTGCTCTACGTGGCTTGCGAAATCAATGTGGTTATTTCCAAATCCTTCAGTAGTTACAAATGCTCCATCCACATCTAAACTTTCTACAATCATACCCATTCGCTCTGATACATAAAACTTTTCTGTATTTATTTGAGGACTTCCTACAAATAGTACTCCGCAAAGATCAAGTTCAGGATCATTTAAAACTTCATGAACAAGAGGCTCCCTCCAATAATGTCTTGAGCATTCTTTTGAAGCAGGTCCAATACACGTTAATGCATGTATTCCACCATCTGCAACTTCTAATGGAGATAACATAATTGGAACATTACCAAGGTCAACATTTGGTTTACCACCTAGGAACCCAACTGGCTCTACAGGTAAAATTAAGTTATCATGCATAGCACCCTGACCCATTATTTCTTTAACAATTATAACCTTTTTCTTTCCTGGTCTTCTTACATGTTTAAACTCCTCAGTATTTACAACCAAAGACTCATCTTCAAGTTTTTTCATTACTTCCCTTATCTCTTGAGTTATTACATCAGTTGCCTTATGAGCTGCAATAGGTCCTCTTCTTTCCATATTGGTTTTTGCCTGAACTGTTATCTGTGCTTTGATAAATATTTCTCCCTTATCAGGACAACTTGGTCTTCCCCAAGCGATATTTTCATCAAGATATCCTTCCGAAGATCCGAACTCACCTATTTGAACTCCATTTTCGTCTGTTCCAGTTAACATCATTACAACACCATCAAGAACTCTTGTAACTCCGTTTCCTAACTTAGAATCCCCTTCCTTAGTAGCTATTGGCTGAACATCCATAATTGTTTCGCTATACGTATGATACATATCCGGTGTTATTACCTCTAACTTCATAGCTTTTACTAAGTCACTTGCTTTCACTGCATCATCACAAACATTTTCTCTGATATACAAAATAGTTCCTTCAATTTTAGTTTCAGGTCCGAACTTAACCTCAGTAATATTGTAATGTTTTCTAGTTAATGTCCTTAAAACCTTTTCTTCAAGCTTTACAATTGGTGCAGCTGTTTCTGATAATGTAGAATTAATAATTGTATTGTTGGTCTTTACTTTTGGTACTGTTAGTGCTGTTCCGGCTACTGATGCATTTAGTGGAACTTCAATGTCTATTCCACGTCCTTCAGCAATTTTAATTCTTAAAACTCCGCCAGATACACTAGTAGTTGTTTTAGGTGTTTCTACCATTTCCATTTCCTCCTCATATCCTTCTAATATGTCAGGTGTCACAGGAGTTAATGCAGGCACATCCTTATTTAAAATAGCACCCATTACCTTTTCTCGCTTTAAAACTCTATCGTCTAAATTTATCAAAAGTGAGTCTTGGAGCTTTTCAAAATTCATAGGATTTTCTAAGTCCTCCGCTGCTATGACATCTCCACATTTAAGGTTATATTTTAAAACTGCCCTTTCACTTCCCAAACTTATCTGGTCTTCCTCTTTTTTTGAAGCTTCAATTTCTCTTGCTCCTTCTAGCAAGTCCGGAGTAAGCGGTGTAAGTGAATCGATAGTTTTAATCAATTTTGCTCCAATAACTTGTCTTACCTTGTAACAGTTATTGGGAATTGTCAACAGTCCAGAATCGACCATATCTGGGAATATATCTGGATCTTCAAGGTTTGATGCTTGAATAACTGTTCCTTCTTCTGTTCTGCAACACACCACAGCTACTTCGTTTTTTAAAGCCTCGGCATGTTCTGCACTCATTGACATAATAAAATTCCTCCTTCCCTTAAATTAAAGCGGTAATTCTATATCTATTCCCTTACCTTCTTCAATTCTTATTCTTAAAACCCCGCCTTCGCAAGTTACAATTGCGTCAACCGCAGGTTCTTCTATTTCTTCTGCCTCTTTAACAACAATTGGTGCTGCTGGTTCCTCTTTCTTTTCTTCTGCCTCTATAACTTTAACTCCCTCCAAAATATCCGGAGTAAGCGGTGTAAGTGAATCAATAGTTTTAATCAACTTTGCCCCGATAACTTGACCTACTTTATAACAGTTGTCAGGAATTGTAAGTAATCCTGAATCCACCATATCCGGGAAAATATCCGGGTCTTCAAGATTTGATGCTTGAATAATTGTTCCTTCCTCTGTCCTGCAACACACCACAGCTACTTCGTTTTTCAAAGCTTCAGCATGCTCTAAACTCATAGACATCTTAAATCTCCTCCTTCTTTTTACTTTAGACCAGAAAGTCTCCTAGTTAAAGTATGATTTACCGTCCTAAATACATGGTCAGTATGATGATATACAGCAAGGCCTAATTTAGGTGCACAGCACATTACTGTATTAGAACAGTCACTACAATTAGAAATTAAAATTCTTTTTGCCCCTTGGCCTTTAAGATACAATATCCCTGAAGCCTGACCAGGGCAATCTCCGGGAGTTTCACATTTGTTGGCCCCCTTAACTTCCACAACATTTTTGCATTTAGTTACTGCTACCACATTTGATTTCATTTTTGCAGCAATATCTCTAAGCCTGTCCTCATTTGCCCCGCAGGCACAAACAAGTAATCCTAAAGGACCTTTATATTCAGGAAGGGGAATAGTAACTATTGCTCCTCCTGATATTTTCGTTACAATTGCATCCTCAATGTTTTCTGACTTTCCTGTATAAGGACCCCCTATAATTATTTCTCCATACTCACCGTCAATACCGCCGCATTTTTCAATAAGACTTTTGACATTAGTACCTACAGGAACATTTAATAATATGTTTGGTTTAATTCCGGTTTTCAGCTTTCCAATTACTGTTATATCCTTATCTATAACAGGTTTTCTCTCTTCGATAGCTCTTGTAATATTTGCTAACGTCTCGGCATTTAAGACTACACAATCCGCATCTAACGGCAGCTGAGTAGGCTTAAGCCATTTATCGAATATTTCATGAATAATGGCTCTCTCTTCTCCCATAGGATATTGATCTTTCAACTTACTTAATTTGATATCAGTCTCATCTGAAATACACTTTTCCAAGGAATCTATAGCTTTAACATTTTTTGCTTTAATAGCCACATAAGCTTTTTTTGCACCTGTCGCTTTCATAGCATACCTAATACCCTTAATAACAAGTTCCGGTTTACCCTCAATCATTTCAATGTTGTGGTGAAGCGCCGGCTCGCATTCAATACAGTTTGCAATAATATAACCCTTGGGAATTTGAGTTTTTAGCTTAATATGAGTTGGAAACCCGGCTCCTCCAGCACCTACAACACCCGCCTCGTATACTGACTCACAAATATCCTTGCACTCCTTAATTTTTAAAAAATCACTACTTTGATTTTCATAAGCACAAATTTCTATTTCCGTTCTTGTAATTATTTTTACCTTTCCGGAAACGCTAGTGTGTATTTTAGCTCCTAGCCCATTAGGTTCAGCAATACATTGCCCCCTTTTTACTTCTTGGTTAATCTTTACAACAGGAATATCAGGTGCTCCAACATGCATTTTCAGAGGAAACCTATAAATATTTTCCATATAACCCCTCCTTATCTACACTATATATTGCCAGCATATACCATGCCATAAATATACATCATATTATATCGGCTCAAAGCGTTGGAAATAAAGGGTTAGTCAGCTATTTGTTAATTTATGTTAATTATCATTTTATGCACAATTGTCAGTAATTTGACAATTGTAATTTTTTTTATTTCCTGTAATCCTTTGTATTTTATGAAAATAGGAGGATTACGGGAAATAAAAACACCTGTCAATTAATAGACAGGTGTGTCAAATATTATACATTAAATCCCGTATTTTTCCAGTTTATAGTAAAGTGTGCTCCTTTTTATTTTTAACATTTTTGCGGCCTTTTGCTTATTTCCATTAGCCATTCTCATAACTTCTCTAATTGTTTTTCTTTCTATACTTTCAACAATACCATCCAGATCATAAATATCTATATTATTTTCCTCCTGGGCATAAGCACTTTCAAGTATATACTCAGGTATGGAATCCAAGTTTATTCTGCCATCGTTTGATAAAACTACCATACGCTGTATTACGTTTTTTAGCTCCCTTATATTACCATCCCATTTGTAGTTGTTTAAAATATTGTATATTTTTTCATCCACATTATTTATTTCTATGCCTTCCTGTGTTGAAACCTCATCCAAAAACAAATTAGCCAAATCTCTAATATCTTCTTTTCTTTCATTTAATGGGGGCAATTTAATCTGCACTACAGCAAGTCTATAGAAAAGATCTTCTCTGAATCTTTTTTCATCTATAAGCTTCATTAAATCTTTATTTGTGGCTGCAATTATTCTTGTATCTGTAGATATGGCTTTTTCACTTCCCAATCTGTAAATAACACCGTCCTGCAGCACTCTCAGTATTTTAACCTGCATATCAGTAGGCATATCTCCAATTTCATCTAAGAAAAGGGTACCATTATTGGCAAATTCAAATTTTCCTATTTTGCCCTTTTTTATTGCACCTGTGAATGCACCTTCCACATAACCAAAGAGTTCACTTTCAAATAGATTTTCTGGTATTGCGCTGCAATTTATCGCCACAAAGTTACCGCTTCTTCCACTGGCTTCATGTATAGATTTTGCGAAAACTTCTTTACCGGTTCCGCTTTTTCCTGTAATTAAAACACTGGTTGAAGTGGAAGCTACTTTTTGAGCCACGGTAATTGCATCTATAATCTTTTTATTTTTCCCTATTATGGAAGAAAAATTATACTTTAATGATATTTCCTTTTTATATTCTTTTTCTAGAAACTCAACCTTCTTTTTTTCCGCATCCAGCTCTTTAGCTAATTTCATAGCTTCTGTGATATCTCTATCCGTGGAAACAGCGGCAATTTTCTTACCATTAACATTAAAAATCGGCACAGCGCTCAAAATAACATGCTTTCCATCTGTGGGTTCATGACGTATATTATCCACCCTTTTACCGGTTTTTAATACTTGAAGAGCCATGGCATTTTTAAAAAACTCTCCTAAATGATGATGAAGTATCTTAGTTGCTGGAACATTATAAAGTGCTTCTGAACTCCTATTCCAGTACTGAACAATTCCATTTTCATCAACAATACAGATTCCTTCGTGAAGATTATCCATAATATTATTTTGAAGAGAAAAGAGCTCATCTAGTTTTAAATAAAAACTATCCCTAATATTCTCACTAGTCACTATTCCTATGGTTTTTCCATTTTCAACAACTGGAAGCCTGCCTACCTTATTTTTAATCATTATATCCCTGGCATTTCTAGCTGAACGATTGGGTTCAATGCAAATTATATTCTTTTCTGCATAATTAATAACAGGTTCATAATAAGATACATTTTCCTTCTCTATATGGGCAAGGTCTTTCATGGTGAATATTCCCACCAATTTATCTTTACCATCTACAACTAAAACCTCATCCCTATACTCTTTTATCATTTTGTTGGAAGCCTCTTTGATTGACTCATCAATATTTACCTTAATAAATTTTGATGTCATTATATCTTTTACTTTAAAAATAAGTTCATCTATTGTCATAAATTCATCCCCTATCTTCTAAAACAATAATATCATTTTTCGTACATAATTTTAATAACTTCTTTAAATTCAACCCTTTCACCAGCGCTATAAATATTAGGACTATATCTAGAAAACAACTTATAAAGTTCACCAACCATAATAAGCTTTTTATCGAATTTATTCAAATCCATATCACTATAATCCTTCATAATTGATTCTACCTCTTTATTTATTTTTATTAAAAATTCACTTATCTGAATAAGCTCTTCATGTTTTTCTGTTTTTTTATTTGCCACGATCACTAAGTCATAATTCATCTTACCTCTTCTGTTATCTATTAATCCTGCTTTATATTCCATATAAATGGGATATGCATTCGAAATAATGAATCCTGAATTTGTCAAAGAGTCAAAGAGTACGGACCACCCTTCAATACTGCTGTTATTATAAGTTAGAATTAATGGTGCTTCAGGCTTTAATACTCTGTGCAATTCATAAAAACATGCAGTAAGCCTTCTTTGAAATTCTTCCGTGCTTATTCCTTTTACCGTATTTACTGTGACCTCATTGCTAGAAACTATATGGTTAGGCTTATAAAAATTATAACTTTCTTTAAGCGCTAGTCTCTGCCATGTATAAAAAAACTCACCTAGCTCACCATAATTAATGGCAGAATAATATGGTGGGTCAGTAACTACTGCATCTATAGATTCGTCAGGAATAAAGGCTAAGTCCTCTGCACCTTGGCATTTAATCAAAGTATTAAAATCTTTATTTTTTAGTTTTTCAAAATCTTCTGTAAATTTTCCATAAAACTTCTCTTCTTTTAATAAAATTTTAAAGCTTTTTTTATTAATATAACCTCTTTCGAAGGGCTCATAATTATATTTTTTACTTTGCAGCATAATATTGAAATTCTTTAAAAAACTTCCTCTTCCAAGCTTGGCTCCCCATATATTGTTTTCTACCGGAGTCATAACAGGAGCCAAATGGTGATCTCCAAAAAGAGGTTCAATTTTTGCATACTGTGAATTATAAATAGCAAACATATTATTTGCATTTATAGTATTGGAGAATACGCATAAAAATAATTCTCTTACAACTGGGTGTTCAATTTTATATATTTCCTTTATTAGCTTTGAGAGAAAGAAAAGCTGCCTTTCATTGAACATTTTTGACCAAAAATCATAATTGTGATTAATTATTTGTCTTGTATTAAACCCCTTTGGAATGTCATCTAAAGGTATAAAATCGATTAATTTATCCCTATTCAACGCATATTCATTTTTTATATTAATAAAGTTTTCTATATCTGATTGATCTGGCTTCTTAAATCCTTTTTTGTCTAATTTTTCATCATAATATTCTATAGAATACATTTCCATATCTAATATTTTGTCATTTTTTCTCATTACATCTTTTAATACATTAAATGTTTTATTGCAGTTATTACATTTAAATCTTCTGCTCTTATAATTACCATCATTAACATTAAACTTAATTTTACATTTACTGCAGATTAACTCAAAATCATTTCCTCTCACTAGTTCTCCGCAGTTAGGGCAAATATTATAATTTTCAAAATCATTTCTTATGATTTTTGTGATTGACATTTTAGGAAATAACCTTATCGTCTCTCCACAGCTTGGACATATAACTTTTTTAACCCAAAGTATGTACATTATATCTACTTCTCTAGAGCATTTTTCTGTTTCATCATAGATATTGGTCTTATATGCATTTTTTATATCATTACCTACTGCATTTTCTATTTTCCTCAGTTCACTGTAAAGAACTTTACATAAACTGTCATAATCAATAATATACTCATCTTGGAGCTTTGGAATCTGCAGTTCATTTTTTGTTATAAACCACGCTACTGGATTTACATCAACCCCTATAGCTTTTCCACCTAATCTTAATGTATTTACTAGTGTAATTCCGCCCCCCATAAAAGGGTCTAGAATAAGTTTACCCTTTAAAATATCAGGATTGGCACTATAGAATTCTTTCTCAAAATTATTGATTTTATCATCTGACAAATTCAATGAAAGGAGAATGCTTCTGATAATAGCATCCGTTTTTCTGCCAAACCATTTATGAACTGCGTAAACTGGTTTTTTACTATTGGCTTCTCTTTTGGAAAGGTCAGATATGAATTTAACCGGAAATAAACTGTTCATTATACTTCCCATAATACATCACCTTTTTATAAAAATAGCACTTAATACAATTATATATGTATTAAGTGCTGTTTAAAAGTCATTTATGTATTTACTCCCTTTATTCTGGTAGCAAACTTATATACTATAAAGAGAACAATAAAAGCAACTACTGCAATATCGGCTAAATGGAACCAAGAACGCATAAGTACCCAATTTTGTCCCATAACAAAACCCGCATATCCTAAAATAATACTCCATAATAATGAGCCTGCAAATGTATATACTGTAAATTTTTTAACTTCCATTCTGCTTATTCCTGCTGGAAGGGAAATAAAGGTCCTTATTATAGGGAGCAATCTAGAAAAAAACACAATTTTTTCTCCGTATTTGTTAAAATAATAATCACTCTTTTCCAAATGAGCCCTATTAAGCCTCATCTTATCAGCATACTTCTCTACTAAGGGTCTCCCTCCAAGTTTTCCAAGATAATATGCCACTAATGAACCAAATGTCCCACCCAGAGTTCCAAGTAATATAGTGAAGTATAGGTTCAATCTTCCAGAATAACTTAAAAATCCTCCAAATGGTAAAATTGCCTCACTGGGTATTGGTATACACGCACTCTCTAATGCCATCCCAAAAAAAATTCCTATGTATCCTACTTTATCTAAAACTACAATTACCAAATTAATTAAACTCTCAACCATATTAAATTCCTTCCTGTGCATATTATTTCTATAAAGAATTATATCTTATTTATAGAAATAAAAAAAGCAATTTACTTATTGTTTACATATATTTTACTTGCATGAGTCTCGTTCAATTATTTCATGATCCAATATATAATTTTTTATTTCAAGTTCATTATTATTAATAAGCTTTATAAGCATTCTCATGCCAACGGAACCCATATCATACATAGGCTGTGCCACTGTTGTAAGCTTTGGATAAAATATGGAGGATAAATAAATATTGTCAAACCCGATTACATCAACCTGTTCAGGCACTTTAATTCCTCTTTCTCTTAATCCGTTAATGACCCCCATTGCAACTTCATCTTCAGTGCAAAATACTGCATCTATATTAGATTTGTCCAATATCTTGTTTACTCCATTAAATCCATCTTTAGCTTTTTTGCCAGAGAAGCATACTAATGAAGCATCAAATATTATTTTTTTCTCTTTTAAAGCTTTTTCATACCCCGCATATCTTGACGCACTAACACTATTATGTGATTTATCTGCGCCAATATATGCAATTTTTTTATTTCCTTTTTCAATCAAATAGGACACCCCATCAAATGAGGCTTTTTCATTATCTATGGATACGCTGGGGATTCTACCGGTGGAATCCTTATTTTCAATTAACACCGTTGGAAGCTTTAACTCATTTAGCAACTGGAGAATATCATCCTCTAGGAAGTTACTCATATAAAGAATTCCATCTGACATTTTTTCCTTTAATATCTTAAGATATTCTATTTCTTTTTCTTTATCAAGATCGGTGTTGCAGAGCATTATATTATAATCATAAATATTTGCAACATCTTCTGCTCCTCTTACAATTTCCGGATAAAACTGATTTGAAATGTCCGGAATTATTATGCCCAAAGTTTTAGTTTTTTGAGTTTTCAAACTTCTTGCTACAATATTAGGTCTATATCCTAACTTTGATATGGCATCCTTAACCTTAATCTTTGTGTCTTCATTTACTACATCAATGTCGTTCAATACTCGGGATACTGTAGCAATTGATACTCCTGCTTCCTTAGCTACATCCTTGATTGATGCTGCCATACTATCAAACCTCCATAAATTTTATTCTAATAATTATACTTATAATTTATAATTTTTACAAGTAAAATAAGCTAAAATGCATGCAATTAATGTTTAACTGCATGCACCTTTTATTTACTCTACTACTTCTACAAAGACATTTAATTTTTCACCATTAATATTAAATTCAATATATTTCTTATCTTCTTTGTATATAATATCAACAGCTAAAGTCTCCTTTTTAATTTGTTCTCCATATTTGCTTATTATATTTAGAAGTTTTTCATTTCCAGATACATATAGATTTATTTTATCTGCAACTTCAAACCCACTGTCTTTTCTCAAGTTTTGAACCTTACTTAATATTTCTCTTACAAAACCTTCTTCTCTTAATTCATCAGTTATGTGAGTATCTAATACTACTCCTACAGGACCTTCCCCTGCAAAAGCAAAGCCCTCCAAACCCTGCATTGTAACTAACAGGTTTTCTTGTGTCAAAGCTATATCTTCTTCATCTATAGTGATATACACTATTTCTTCTGCAAGTATTCTTTGAGCTAGGTCCATTTGATCCATAGCAGCTATTTCTTTTCTTATGGCAGGTATCAATTTACCATAATCCTTCCCAAGTACGGGTAAATTAGGCTTAATATCAAAGCTTACGTATTTTGAAAGGTCTGCCCCAAATACAATCTCTTTAATATTAAGTTCTTCTTTTACTATATCACCATAATATTCAGGCAGCGATTTTGTGCTTACAAGCATTTCTGAAAGAGGCTGTCTGTTCTTTATATTTACTGCATTTCTTGTGCTTCTTCCAAGTTTAACTATCTTGTAGGCATCTTCCATGTCCTCAACCAACTCAACGTCTGCTAAAGATTCATCATATTCCGGCCACTTGCAGAGATGTATGCTTTCCTTTGCAGATGGATCTAGGTTTACTACTAAGTTCTGATATATTTCCTCAGTCATGAATGGTACAAATGGAGCGGCCACCAGGCACAATGTATTCAGAACTCTGTACAGAGTTACATATGCACCAATTTTGTCATCTGTTAACTCTTCACTCCAGAATCTTGATCTGTTCCTCCTTACATACCAATTGGAAAGTTCATCTACAAAATCACCTACATTTTTAGCTGCTTCTGTGATTTTATATTCATCCAAATAATCCTCAGTTTCTTTTATAAGTGAATTCAATTTAGCAGTAATCCATTTGTCCATAACATGTTCACTGTTAAAGTCTTTGTAATTTAATGGATTAAAGTTATCAATATCAGCATACAGAACATAGAAAGAATATACATTCCACAGAGTGCCAAGGAATTTCCTCTGGCTGTCCTGAACCGCTTCGTCATAGAATCTTGATGGCAGCCATGGTGCACTTGCAGTGTAGAAGTACCACCTTGTGGCATCTGCACCTATGCTTTCAAGTACATCTTTAGGACTTACAGCATTACCCTTGCTCTTAGACATCTTTAATCCATGCTTATCGAGAACATGACCCATAACTATACAGTTTTTAAAGGAACTTTTGTCAAACAGGCAGGTTGCTATAGCCATCTGTGAATAGAACCATCCCCTAGTCTGATCCACCGCTTCTGTTATGTAGTCAGCCGGGAAGCTCTTTTCAAATAGTTCCTTATTTTCAAACGGATAGTGATATTGTGCAAAAGGCATTGCTCCTGAATCATACCAGCAGTCTATAACCTCTGTAACCCTAGTCATCTCCTTGCCGCATTTGCTGCATTTAAGCTTTACTTCATCTATATATGGCTTATGGAGTTCCAAATCATCTGGTACATTTGCTCCTTTTTCCTTAAGCTCTTCTATGCTGCCAATGCACTCAGTATGTCCGCACTCACATTCCCATACAGGAAGAGGAGTTCCCCAATATCTCTCACGGCTTAAACCCCAGTCGATAGCGTTTTCAACAAATTTTCCAAACCTTCCAGTCCTTATATTGTCAGGATACCAGTTTGCAGTATTTGTATTTTTTACAAGCTGTTCCCTAAGGGAGGACATCTTAATGAACCATGTGTCTCTTGGATAGTACAATAAAGGTGTATCACATCTCCAGCAGAAAGGGTAGGAGTGTTCAAATTTTTCTTCCTTGTATAGGATATTGTTTTCTCTCAGATAATCTATTATCTGGGAATCCACATCCTTAACGAATTTACCCTTCCAAGGAGTAACCTCCTCTGTAAACCTTCCCTGGGTATCCACTAGGTTTATCAGTGGAAGGTCATATTTCTTACCAGTAATATTGTCGTCTTCTCCAAAGGCAGGGGCAGTATGCACAATACCTGTACCATCAGTCAATGTTACATAATCGGCATGCACCACATAAAATGCCTTTTTATCAACCTTAGCAAATTTGAACATCTGCTCGTATTCAATTCCAACCAGTTCTTCGCCTTTAAATTCCTTTACTACTTCATATTCCCCATTGAGTTTTGCAAGAAGTGACTTTGCAAGTATAAGATTTTCACAATTATTTACTACTTCAACATAATCATAAGCTTTATTTATTGCCAATGCTGCATTACTCGGAAGTGTCCATGGGGTTGTCGTCCATGCAAGAATGTATTTATCTTGATCCTTTATTTTAAACTTTACATAAACGGAAGATTCTTTAACATCCTTGTAGCCCTGTGATACCTCATGGGATGAAAGGGCAGTTCCGCATCTAGGACAGTATGGCACCACCTTATGACCCTTATACATAAGGTCTTTATCCCAAATCTGCTTTAATGACCACCAAACTGATTCTATGTAGTCATTATGGTATGTTATGTAAGGATTTTCCATGTCAACCCAAAATCCTACTCTCTCGGACATCTCTTCCCATTCTGATACATAAGTAAATACACTTTCCTTACATCTCTTTATAAATTCTTCGACACCATACTGCTCAATCTGAGGTTTTCCAGAAATTCCAAGATGCTTTTCAATCTCTAGCTCTACAGGAAGTCCATGAGTGTCCCAACCGGCTTTTCTCAAAACCTTATATCCCTTCATTGACTTGTATCTTGGGAATATATCCTTCATGACCCTTGTCAATACGTGCCCTATATGAGGCATCCCGTTCGCAGTAGGAGGGCCATCGTTAAATGTGAAGTATTCACCCTCTTGATTTAAATTTCGGCTTTTATTGGCGATATCATTTCCATTCCAAAATTCCAGTACGTCTTTTTCCATTTGAACAAAAGTTCTTGAATTGTCCACTTTTTTATACATCATATTATCTCCCCTCATAATTTAGATAAAAAAAACTTCATCCTAAATAGGACGAAGTAAAATTCGCTATACCACCTATGGTAATAAACTTCAAGCACCATCATGCTCTATCCTTTAACGCAGAATTACGGAAAAACTTACTTAGGAATAACCCTTGCTTTCAGTTCCCAGCTCCCAGGCGATCTTCATTAAACCTTTCCTGTGGATTCCCACCAAGCTCCACTCTCTGTTAGTAACTGATTTAACTACTTTTCCTGTTCAAAACATTGTTATATGAAAATACTAATTAATTTTCATAATTATATTATATATTTCAAACTATGTCAATTATTTTACATTAATTTTTCTTATTCTTTACTTTATTATATATTAAATTATATATTGGAATAGAATAAAGGTAAACTAGAAATGGAATACAAGTAAAATCCGTTCTTAAATTTATCATAGGGACTAATAGAGCTACATTCCATGGAATTAAAGGTGAAATAATTATTGCTGTATTTTCGAGATCTACTGCTGCCTGCTCTTTTGAAATACAATTTTCTATGTAACTTTTTTTATTCAGCATATGAGTCATTATTATAGAGAGTGATTGACTGCATCCAAATGCTGAAGTCGCAATACTTGTAATTACAACATTCCTAAATACTTCGTATCTGCTGCATGCCTTATCAAGTAATTCTTGAACTCTATTTAACATTCCTGTACCTTCAAATATCCCTGAAAAAGCAGATGAAATAAATATCACAAGTGCTGTTTTAATCATGGATAATATTCCCCCGCCCTTTATTATAGAGTATAAAGGGCTAGATATATCCATATTATAACCAAACATCATATAATTAATACATTGACCTAAAGAATAGTTCTGAATAGTAATACTTATTACTACCGCAGTTAAGATGCTTACTAACATGGAGATTTTTACATCTATTTTAAATATTGAAAAAACAAGCATGATGAGTGCAGGTATTAGTACCCCTAGATTGACAGTAAATACTTTTAATATCTCCGTATTTAAATAATCCCCTAAGTTATTTAAAGGGAATTTAAGTGAAATAGCAATATATATTATTAAAGAGAAAATAAAAGGAATATAACTTGTCTTAAACATATTTTTTATATTATCATATATGTTGGTATCCGTTATTACCCCTACCAAATTTGCACTAGAGGACATAGGAGAACACCTGTCCCCAAAATATGATCCTGCAATTATTGCCCCTGCTGCAACAGAAGTATTCACTCCCCCGCCTCTTGCAATTACCATGAGCGCTATCCCTACTGTTCCCACGGTACCAAAAGATGTTCCAATTAAGAATGATACAAACGAACATATTAAAAATGCAGATACCACAAAAAGCTCTGGTTTTAAAAATTCTATACCATAAAATACTATTGCAGCTACAGTTCCTGAGGCCATCCAAATTGCAGTAATTCCTCCAATTAAAATAAATATTTTTAAAATTATCAATGACTTCTTACTACCTTCATAGGCTAATTTAACTATATATTTAAACTCATTTCCATGTCTTACTGCTACAATTATAAAAAGTATAAAACTTATCATCAAAGGATATGCAACAAATATTCCTTTGAAAACACAAACTATTAATAAGATAAAAGAAAGTATAAAAGATACTATTATGTCCAAAGCTATCACCCTTCCTATTTTTATAATATCAGATAATAAATATAATTTATAGGTTATAATATATATAACGAATTATAAAGGGGTGTTTCTATGGAAATTACTTGGCTTGGACATTCTTCATTTCTAATTGAAGACTCAAAGGGGAGAAAAGTTTTAACAGACCCTTTTGACAAAAGTGTGGGGTATGACATTTTTGAAGGCAGTGCGGACTTAGTAACAATAAGTCACCATCATTTTGATCACTGCTATATTAAAAATTTATCAAAAGATATTCCTGTAGTTGATAAATCAGGATTTTTTAACTTTTGTGATATCCCCCTGACTGGATTTTCATCTTATCATGATAAAATGAAAGGAGCAAAAAGGGGAGAAAATGTAATATTTGTATTTGAAATGGACGGATATAGAGTATGTCATTTGGGTGACCTTGGTTATGTCCTCTCGCAAAATGAAATAGAGGAACTCGGAAGAATAGATGTACTTATGATTCCTGTTGGAGGTAATTTTACCATTGATGGAAAAGAAGCTGCAGAGCTCTCGAAGGCACTCAAAAGCCACATAATAATACCAATGCATTACAAAACGCCTGATTTGAAATTCCCGTTAGAAGGACTTGAAGATTTTCTTATAAATATGAACAATGGAGAAAAAATTAAAAATATAAAATTAAGTATCAATGGTAAGCTTAAGGAATACAATCAGGTGAAAATTCTTGATTATAAATAAAAAAATGGCACTAAAGTAAAATAATACTGCTTTAGTGCCGAGACTGTAAAAAATTTTGTGTGAACTATACAAAGAAATCCTTCTGGATTAATGTTAAAATAAATATTAATTCAGGAGGATTTTATTATGGCAAGACAAAGAAAACTAACCCCGGAAAGGAAAAATTTCATAACACAACTTTTACAAGAATATAAACC
>Ga0268357_100693_pt1 | contig 36401 bp, 33 predicted proteins | sample BioMet10_FD_192466 | JGI IMG/M metagenome (GOLD analysis project Ga0268357, IMG submission 192466) | Sewage microbial communities from Oakland, California, United States - Biofuel 10 (Illumina Assembly) | ecosystem: Engineered > Wastewater > Sewage > Unclassified | place: USA: California... | reverse complement strand
ATGGACGCGTGACGGCACTTATCAAAAAGTACCTGAAAAGCGGCGTTATGGAAAACGGCGTGGTAAGGGAAACAAAGGAAGGGTCCCCGCAAGGCGGACCTTTATCGCCCCTGCTCGCCAACATCTATCTGAATGAATTCGACCAGGAAATGGGAAGCCGCGGAGTACCCGTCATCCGATACGCCGATGATATCATCGTGCTGTCGAAAAGCAAGCGGGCGTCCGGAAGACTGCTCACATCCTGTCAGAAGATACTGGAAGGCCGGCTGAAACTTCAGATGAACACAGAGAAGAGCAAAGCCATCAGTATTTATTCGAGGCAGTTCAAATTTCTTGGCTACGCCATGGGAAAGAATAAGGGTGGGATTTATATCCGCGCCCATAAGAAATCACTGGCGAAAGCAAAGAGGAAGCTGAAGGAGCTGACAAAGCGCAACCGGGGCCGGAACGTCCGGAAGGTGATGAAGGAAATAGAAACCTTCATACGCGGATGGCTGGAATATTATTATATCGCCAGCATCAAACGAATCCTTCTGGATTGGAACGGCTGGCTAAGGCGGAGACTACGTGCCTATATCTGGAAACAATGGAAGAAGCCCCGAACAAAGATAAAGAACCTGCAAAAGCTGGGAATACCAGAATGGCAGGCCTATCAATGGGGAAACACAAGACTGGGCTATTGGCGAATCGCCGGGAGCGCGGTCTTGGAACGTTCCATCACAAACGAAAAGCTCGCACAGGCAGGATATTATGATTTTCCTGCCCAATACGAGCAACTTCGCAAAATGCACTTATGCGGTTGAACCGCCGTATACCGAACGGTACGTACGGTGGTGTGAGAGGTCGGTAGGTGAAGTAATCACCTACCTCCTACTCGATTGATGAGAGTGTAAAATTTAATCAGCTGGAATCTTACATTAACCGGATAAACCGGTTTTTTTATTAGGATAGGGCAAAATAATTAATGGAGACTGTATTATGAATACCTTGCTTGAAAATTACACAAAACATTTGCATCTGGAAGAGAAGAGTAAGAACAGCATTGACCAATATTCCCGAGAAGCCCGGCGATTTCTGTGCTGGCTGGAAACCAAGGACAAGCTCATGACACGGGAAAACGCATTGGAGTATATCCATAATCTGTCTGAGGATATGAGTCCCCGAAGCAAAAACCATATCATCATCCTGCTTAATCATTTTTTCAAGTTTATCGGGAAACCGGAATGGAAGATGAAAACCCTGCGGATTCAGGAAGACTTATACATTGAAGAGAATAAGGAATTTACAATGGAGGAATACAGGCGTCTGGTCTGCACTGCTTACAATCAAGGCAATGACCGAATGGCCGCGATTATCCAGACCATCGCCGCCACGGGCATCCGGGTCAGCGAGCTCAAGGCAATAACAGTTGCAGCGTTAAGAACAGGATGTGCACGGATTAACAACAAAGGAACTCTGCGGAAAATCTTCATCGGAAAGGACCTGATCGCGCTGTTAAAGGCCTATTGCAAGACGAATCATATCCTTCATGGCTCTATCTTCATCACCTGCACTGGTCGGACGATGGATCGAAGCAATATCTGGCGATCTTTAAAGTCACTGTGTATCAAAGCAGGAATCAACCCGCGTAAGGGCTTTCCTCATAATTTGCGTCACCTCTTTGCCCGACAGTTTTATGGTAAGAGCAAAGATCTTGCCCGTTTAGCTAACATTTTAGGCCATAAAAGCATTGAAACCACACGGATTTACATAAAAACCTCCGGAAGAGAAGAACGTCAGATCTTAAATGGCCTGGAGTTCGTCCTGAAGACAGAGTGTTTTTTGCGACGACAATAACTCATTCAGCCATTTGACTATAGTGATAAAAAAAGATAAAATGAAAACTAAATGTGATAGTAAGAAAGAATACCTTAACTAACAACTTAATGGTAATTATGTCGTATGTATCCCAATGAGACTCAATTTTCCTTATGTTGTAATGTTAATTTATATAAAAAACTCCTTATATTTTAGCTTTTTTATCATCGGTTGTCAAATTTTTCATGGATCATCTATCCATTTCTTTACAGCCTCTCTTGTTCTTCGTTTGCAATCCAAGACTTTTAAAACCACTAAAACTAACTCTTTACAAAAACCTGTTATCTAAACCTTAGAGATGGGCATCTTTTGTTTTTCTGGGTTTCCGATTGAATCTAATTGGATAATCCGTTCTTTAATTCCACAATATTTTTGAGAATTTGCATTAAATCTTTCTGTTCATCTTCAGTCTGATCCGAAATTAAGAGAAAACATTGGTACGGAATGCTAGTTTTTCCCTCTTTAGAGGAAGGCATCTTTTCAAATAACTCATCCAAGCCATAATCAAGTGCATTGCAGATCTCGCTTAATTTTCTCACCGTAATGTTTTTCTCCCCACGTTCTACCTGGCCGATATAAGTCGGATGTACATTTGCTTTGTTTGCAACCTGCTCCTGGGTTAACCCCAGTGCTTTCCGGCGTTGAGAAAGACGATGGGCGACAATTTCTACAATCGTTGTTTCCATATACTGGTAGCCTCACTCTCTTCATAATTACCATTATGTTATAAGCCAAGAATAGAAACAGGGGAACATCTAATGGGCCCTACGCGATACAGGAAATGAAGAAGAGGAAATGAAATGACCGTCCAATTATTTTCACACAACCAGAAAGCTTACGAAGCTGCCCTGGCCGTGATGGAGGAGAGTGGCAAAGCCGCCGTCATCCACCCCACTGGCACGGGCAAGTCTTTTATTGGCTTCAAACTGGCGTCGGACCATCCAGAGGCCCGGGTCATCTGGCTCGGCCCCAGCGAGGCCATCTTCAAAACCCAAATCGAAAACCTTCAGGCCGCAGGCGGGGAAGACCCGCAAAACGTGGCCTTTTTAACATACGCCCGGCTGATGGGCCTTACACAAGGGGAACTTAACGAACTTAAACCCCACTTTATCATCCTCGACGAATTCCACCGCTGCGGCGCCGAACAATGGGGCAAGGGCGTGGACGCCCTCTTAAAAACCTACCCCAGCGTGCCCATCCTCGGCCTCTCTGCCACCAACATCCGCTACCTGGACAATCAGCGGGACATGGCCGATGAACTCTTCGACAACTACATCGCGTCGGAAATGACCCTGGGAGAAGCCATCTCGCGGGGCATCCTGGCCGCACCCAAATACATCACCACTGTTTATAAGTACAAGAAGGAATTAAATAAGTACGAAAAGCGGATCCGCAAGGTCAAAAGCCCGGCCACACGGGACGCTGCTGAAGATCTGCTGGAAAAGCTGCGCCGGGCCCTGGAAAAGGCTGACGGCCTGGACGACATTTTTGCACGGCATATACCCGATCCTTCAGGCAAATACCTGGTGTTCTGCGCCAACGCCGAGCACATGGCGGCGATGAAGGACCAGGCGGACAAGTGGTTCCACAAGGTGGATACCGAACCCCATCTGTACACCGCCTACTCCGAAGACCCCTTGACGGATAAAGCCTTTGCCGCCTTCAAGGCCGATCACAGCAGCCACCTGAAGCTGCTCTACTGCATTGACATGTTCAACGAAGGCATCCACGTGGACGACGTGGCCGGAGTCATCCTGTTCCGGCCCACCGTATCCCCGATCATCTACAAACAGCAAATCGGCCGGGCCCTGTCCGCCGGAAAAGGCAGAGAACCCATCATCTTCGACATCATCAACAACTTCGACAACCTGTACAGCATCCAGACCATCCAGAACGAAATGCGGGATGCCCTGTGCCTGTATAGGGAACGGGAAGAGAATGACCAGATCGTGGAAGAAAGCTTTACCCTCATCGACGAGGTCCAGGACTGCCGCAGGCTCTTCTCCGAGCTCAATGAGGTCCTGGGAGCCAGCTGGAACCAGATGTACCGCCATGCTGAACTTTACTACCAAGAACACGGCAATCTGGAAGTGCCCGTGCGCTACACCACACCCGAGGGCTACGCCCTGGGAGGCTGGATCGCCACCCAACGCAAGGTGAGGGCCGGCACCCGGTACGGAAACCTTAATGAAAACCGCATCCGGAAGCTGGATGCCATCGGCATGGTGTGGGAGCCCCACACCGAACGGCAGTGGGTCAAAAACTTTCAGGCAGCCAAAGCCTACTATCAGGAACACGGCAGCCTGGACATCCCGGTGGGCTACATCACCGAAACTGGCATCGCCCTGGGGGGCTGGATCGAGAACCAACGTCAGATCAAGCGCCGGGGCCAGCGTTCCGCCACCCTGACGCCGGAGCGCATAGAGCAGCTTAACGCCATCGGCATGATCTGGGATAAATTCTCCCTCAGTTGGGAACAGCAATACCTGGCATGCGTGGAATACTTTGACCTTCACGGGGACTCCGACATCCCCAAGGATTACATGACAAAGGATGGTCTTAAAACCGGAGCCTGGGTGAGACGAATCCGGGCCATAAGGAGTGGGCGGATGCCCCAGTGTGCCGATTTGACCCCGAATCAGATTGAACGGCTGGATGCCATCCACTTCATCTGGGAGGATGCCTACACAAGACGCTGGCAGTACGGCTACGAACAGGCAAAAGCCTATTACGAAGCCAACGGCCACCTGAACCCGCCGGTGAGCTACACCAGCCCCCAGGGCTTTAACCTGTATGAATGGCTGACGCGCCAGCGTAAAATCAAGCAGCCCGGGGAAAGACGGGCCGCCCTGGAAGCCATCGGCTACGACTTCAACCCGCCGGATTCCTTTGAAACCCACCTGGCCCTGTGCCGGGAATATTTCAGGGAACACGGGGACTTAAACCCGCCGACGGATTACAAGGCTGACAGCGTCTGGCTGCACAGATGGCTGAATGAACAGCGCCGTATCTACCGGGGCAAGGTCAAGGGCAAACATTTGACTCCAGAACAGATCAGAGGGCTGGAAGCCGCCGGCATGGACTGGCGCAGTGCCAGTGAGAGGGCCTGGGAGAATCAGTACCAAGCCGTGGAGCGTTACGTAAAAACCACCGGCCAGGCCGATATCCCCAAGGACATCCCCACAAGAGAAGGCAAGCGCATGCGCCAATGGCTTAACCGACAGAAAAGGGCAGATATCCAGGGCAAGCTGAGCACGTATCAGAAGAAAAAGCTTTGTGCAATCGGATGTCTGGAGTCAGATAACTATTTATATTCAAGATATCGGGATTCGAAACAAAATTAGAAAAATTACCAATATTCTTATTTTTCATTTGATTGGACAACCGGAAGGGGGAGTCATTTTGAAAAAAGGGATGCAAAAGGTGAGTTGTTAGCATGCCTATCGTAGCCATTCAAACCACAACCCGGAAAGAAAGCAACCTGATTTTGTACATGGACCTTCTTACCGAACCGGGGCTGGTTACCGAAATATTCTTGCCAAAGCGCGAGGTGCTTAAGCGTTACAAAGGCGCTTGGAACAAGCAAGAGGAGATTCTGTTTCCCGGCTATCTGTTTGTGGATACCAAAGACGTTGTTGCCTTTTTCCATGAACTCAAGAAGATTCCCATGTTTTCCAAATTGCTAGGGGATCAGGAAGTGAATTACAACGCCCTGACTCCGGTGGAAGAGAACTTCATCCGAAGGATTGGCAGGGGCCGCGGTGACCACACCTTCGGCGTCAGCCAGGTAATGATGGAATCCGACGTGCCCTACAAGAAGGGAGACCATGTGATCATTGTGTCCGGAGACCTCAAGAATTTTGAAGGTGAGATCATCGGCTTCAACTTCCATAAACGGAAGGCCATGATCCGGTCGGAGATGCTGGGGAACAGCGTGATCCATGTGGGAATTGAGATTGTACAGAAGCAAGAAGAAACAGAAAAGCAAGGTTGAGATTTAGAGACAAGTAGCCACTGGAATACCGTATGCTATGGGGCAGCGGGGGGAAGGTGGGGAACAGATGTGGGCTAAAACATAGGCAGCGGTTTTAAAAAACCGGGTCTGTGAATGGCGAAGCACGCTCTAAATTATAAATAGTAGAAATCTATTAAAAAGCACATGATGGAAATACCATCATCTATAAAAGGAAAAGCAGAAAACATGTTCATTCCAGAAAAAATCAAAGAAATCGAACCATTTAAAAACAAAGTCTGGCTGACCAGCCCGACCATACATGGGCCGGACAGGCCTATATGAAAGAAACCTTTGACACCAACTGGATGTCAACCGTCGGCGTCAACATCAACGCCTGCGAGGAAGCCATCGCCAAAAAGTAGGATGCAAATACGCCGTGGTCCTTTCCTGTGGTACCGCAGCCCTGCACCTTGTCATGAAGCTCGCCGGAGAACATTCTACTGGTAGCCAAGAGCCGGTACCGGAGCCGTACAGGGCCATAAGGTCTTCTGTTCCGACATGACCTTTGACGCCACCATCAACCCCGTTGCCTATGAAAATGGCGAAGCCGTCTTTATCGACACCGCGTATGACACTTGGAACAGGGACCCTGTGGCATTGGAAAAAGCCTTTGGGCTTTATCCGGATGTCAAGATTGTCATCGTCGTCCATCTTTACGGCACACCGGGAAAAATCAATGAACTGAAAGCCGTGTGTGATGCACACGGAGCAAAAATCATCGAAGACGCAGCAGGAAGCCTAGAAGCGACCTATAAAGGAAAGCAAACCGGCACTTTTGGCGACTGTAACTGTATCAGCTTCAACGGCAATAACATCGGCACAACGAACCTGCATCAATACGCTTTGAAACATAACCAAAAATCTGCTCTTTTAGCAGCGTAAACGGCCTTGAAATTGTCAAATCTAGCCAAAATACCAGATTTTTTTCGATAGTGATTTTTTATAGTGTAAAACACAGACGTATATTCCCGGCTATTTATTACACAGCCACCGGCTGGTGTAGTTAAACCGAGACCGGGGAGAGTAATTAAACAGAGTTTTTGATAGTTTTTCGAGTTTTCTCGGAAATAGTACATTTTGGTACAGTAGTAATATTTTTAATTTTGATAATCAGCTACCTCCTATGCCAGGGTGGATTATTTAGATTGCGTACGATTGGACGTTAAACACAACATACGACCAAACGGTCATGCTGTCAATAGAGAATCACGAATCTTTTGTTTTAATAATAAGGCTGTTTTATTATGCAGACAACAGATCTATCGAGGGAGAACAGAACAGATCATGAGTAAAAAGAACTTTAGGAAGATTGAGTTAATTACAGCAGGTGTTCTTACCGGAGCATTTGTTGTTCTTCATATAGTTGGAAAGAAAAGCAAAGAAAAGGATGCAAAGAATATTGATGATGGTAATCAATATTTACAGAATGATTCTTCTAAGAAATCGTCGGTAAAACAGCATAAGGCATCGGGGTATGAAAGAGTTTGGAAACCAGTAATAGATAAATTCCTCTCATTTGGGGGTTTAGTAATTCTTGCTCCTGTGTACGGGATAATTTCTCTCGCAATCGTAATTGATGATCCCGGTCCAGTGCTGTTTACGCAGAAGCGTGTAGGTAAAGATAAACACTTCTTTAAATTACATAAATTTAGATCCATGAGAATGAGTACGCCCCATGACACGCCCACACATCTCCTGGATAACCCCGAGCAGTACATTACGAGAGTTGGTCGTTTTTTGCGCAAAACATCACTTGATGAGCTGCCCCAGATCTGGGACATTTTCGTTGGAAATATGTCTATCATTGGACCTCGTCCGGCACTTTGGAATCAAGATGACCTTGTCGAAGAACGTGACAAGTGGGGCGCTAATAATGGCACTCCTGGACTCACAGGATGGGCTCAGATAAATGGTCGCGACGAGTTGGAGATTCCTGATAAGGCAAAGCTTGATGGCGATTATGTTACTGAGGTCGAAAAGGGTGGACTGAAGGCACTGCTCTTCGATATCAAGTGCTTTTTCGGAACGATATCTTCTGTGGCTAATGAAGAAGGTGTGGTTGAGGGCAGTACCGGGGAGATGAAGAAACAAGGCTGCCGTTTTGATACAGAGGGTGTAGATTGGATGCCTATTCAAGGCGAAGATGAGTATCAGACCGGTAACGGAAGCGAGAAAAGCGCTGCCCACCATAAGATTCTTGTGGTCTGCCAGTATTATTATCCCGAGAACTTTCAGATCACTCCGATTTGCGAGGAAATGGTTCAGGATGGTTATGAAGTGACCGTGCTGACTGGTCTGCCAAACTATCCGACAGGTATTATCCCCGAGGAATACAAGCACGGTCAGAAACGTGATGAAGTTATCAATGGTGTGCATGTGATCCGCTGCGATGAAATTGGAAGGCAGAATGGAGCTGTACGGCTTGCGCTGAACTATGGTTCATATGCTTTTTTATCAGTTGGTGCACTTTCTAAGCTTGATAACGTTTTTGACTGTGTTCTTGTATATCAGCTTTCACCAGTAACAATGGCTTATGCAGGTATTAAGTACGCTAAAAAGCATCGTGTTCCAATGATCCTTTACTGCTGTGATATCTGGCCAGAATCCATGAAGATGTATGTGAAAGATGAAAACAATCCAGCTTTTAAGTTAGCCAAGAAGATAAGCAGAAACATCTATTCCTCTGCAGATCGTATTATTGCCCAGTCTACAAGCTTTATCGATTATCTGGTTAAGACGCATGGTCTCGACAGAAGCAAGATCACCTATATTCCTGCTTTTGCAGATGAGACTTATCTGACACAAGATTTCACTCCTGAAGACGGCAATGGAGTCAATTTTGTATTCCTTGGAAATCTTGGTCTGGCTCAGAACCTCATTGCGGTTTTACAGGCAGTTGAAATGATTAAAGATGTACCTGGATTCAAAGTACATTTCGTTGGTGATGGTACTGTGCTGGAGGAGATGAAGCAGTTTGTGAATGAGCATCATCTTGAAAATATAGTTCAGTTCTATGGCAGGCGACCGGTTGAGGAAATGCCAAAGTATTACAAGCTTGCCACTGTGTGCTTAGTATCGTTGAATGCGGACAGTGCGATTGGTCTGACGCTGCCTTCTAAAGTACAGGGGTATATGGCCGCTGGCAAACCCATTATTGGTATGATTGACGGATCTGCAAAGGTCATCATAGATGAATCGAATTGTGGTATCTGTGTGAATGCCGGTGATATTGAAGGGCTTGCAAAAGCCATGAGGTCATTCATCGAGGATCCAGAGAAGTATACCTCTTGCGGAGAAAAAGGTAGGGAATACTTCCGGCAGAACTTTGCCAAGGATATCTTCATGAAGAAACTTGAAGTAGAACTCACAAATGTTAGGAGAATAAAATAATGTCGGTATTTGAAAATAAAACACTGCTGATCACTGGTGGTACAGGAAGCTTCGGGCATACAGTCTTGAAGCATTTTTTGACATCGGATATTAAAGAAATCCGCATATTTTCTCGTGATGAAAAGAAACAGGATGATATGCGTCATGAACTCCAGGCAAACCATCCTGATGATGCGGCCAAAGTAAAGTTCTATATTGGCGATGTCAGAGATAGAAGTTCCGTAGATGATGCTATGTATGGTGTTAATTACATCTTCCACGCCGCTGCACTCAAAGAAGTCCCGTCTTGTGAGTTCTTTCCGATGCAGGCAGTCAAGACGAATGTGGAAGGCACAGACAATGTTGTCCACTCTGCGATTTATTATGGAGTTCAAAGCGTTGTTTTGCTTAGTACAGACAAAGCAGCTTATCCGATCAACGCTATGGGTATATCCAAGGCGCTGGCGGAGCGCGTTATCTACTCAAATGCAAGGGTTGCAGCAGAGCGTGGGACGATTCTTTCTTGTACACGTTACGGTAATGTTATGTGCAGCCGAGGGTCTGTCATACCCCTCTTTCGGGAGCAGATCAGAAATGGCCACGAGATAACTATTACTGACCCGAGTATGACTCGCTTCATGATGAACCTAGATGAGGCAGTTGCTCTCGTAATGTTTGCCTTTCAGCATGCTAACCCTGGGGATTTGTTCGTCCAGAAGGCGGACGCTTGTACGATAGAGGATCTTGCCAGGGCTGTTCAGAAGCTCTTCGGAGATACCGGTACCCAAATCATAGGAACTCGTCATGGCGAAAAGCTCTATGAGACGCTTGTAACAAGAGAAGAAATGCTCAGAGCAGAAGATATGGGTGAGTACTATCGTATAGCCGCCGATTCCCGTGATCTTAATTATGATAAGTTCTTTATTGAGGGGACCGTCAAGACAGAGGCTGATGAGTCCTACACAAGCCATAATACGAACAAACTCGATGTAGATGGAATGGTAAAGAAACTCTTGATTACAGAGTATATACAGGAAGAACTCAAGAATATGGAGAATGTGTAAAATGAAGTTTTTCGTGCTAGGCTGCAATGGGATGGCTGGTCATATTATAAGCCTTTATCTAAAAGAACAGGGACATGATGTTCTTGGTTTCGCCATGGAAAAATCAAATTTGGTAAATAACGTTGTAGGAGATGCTCGTGACACAGAAAGTCTTCGCAAGATAATTAAGGAAGGCCACTTTGATTCAGTAATTAATTGTATAGGTATTCTTAACCAGTTCGCAGAGCAAAAGAAAGCCCTTGCAACTTTTTTAAACTCCTATTTTCCACATTTTTTAGCTGATGTCACCGATGGGACTGATACTCAGGTTATTCATATGAGTACAGACTGTGTGTTTTCAGGAAAACGCGGAGAGTATACAGAAGAAGATTTTTGTGATGGAGAAACCTTTTATGACAGGAGTAAGGCCCTCGGGGAACTTGAGGATGATAAGAACATTACACTTCGTAACTCAATCGTTGGCCCTGATATTAATTCGAATGGAATTGGACTTCTCAACTGGTTTATGAAAAGTACCGCAGGCGAAGCAGAACATAGGCTGAACGGTTTTACCAAAGCTATGTGGACAGGGCAGACAACTCTTCAGCTCGCCAAGACGATGGAAGCTGCAGCTAAAGAGAAGGCACATGGTTTATACAATACTGTGCCAGACCATAGCATTTCAAAATGCGAGCTACTAAAACTGTTTGATAAATACTTCAGAGATGGCAAGGATATAATTACTCCTGTAGAAGGTGTAAATGCTGATAAGAGCCTCAAGCGTATGCATTTTGACTTTGGTTACTTAATCCCTGATTATGAGGATATGGTCAGAGAACTTGCCGAATGGACGATCAAACATAAAGATCTGTATCCGCATTATGTGCTGTGAATATAACAGTGCACACTCGATACTATTTAATAAATATAGGAAACACGTGTCCTGTACAAGGAGAAGAACAATAGAATGAGTAAATTGAAACTAATGACAATCGTGGGCACCAGGCCTGAAATAATCAAGATGTCTTCGATTATCAAGAAATGTGATAAGTATTTCGAGAATATTCTTGTCCATACAGGGCAAAACTATGATTACACACTTAATGAAGTGTTTTTTGAAGAACTAGGTCTTCGTGCTCCTGATTACTATTTGGGGGTTGTCGGAGATAACTTAGGCCAGACGATGGGAAATGTAATAAGTAAGTCCTACGAGCTGATGGCCGATGTAAAACCTGATGCGATTATCGTTCTCGGCGATACCAACAGTTGCCTTTCTGTAATCTCTGCTAAGCGATTGAAGATACCGGTATTCCACATGGAAGCAGGGAACCGTTGTAAGGATGAAAATCTTCCGGAAGAAGTGATTCGCCGTATTGTAGATGTAACTTCTGATATTAACCTCTGCTATTCCGAGCAGGCACGCCGCTATATCCTCGATACGGGGGTTAAGCCTGAATACACATATGTGGTTGGATCACCGATGGCAGAGGTATTGGATGGCGTGATTGATAAGATTAACGAAAGCAACGTATTGGAAGCACTTGGACTTCAGAAGAATAGGTACATTCTTCTTTCGGCGCATCGTGAAGAGAATATCGATATTGAATCAAATTTCATGAGTCTTATGACAGCAGTAAATGCAATGGCTGAGAAATATGATATGCCAATTCTTTATTCTTGTCATCCAAGAGCTGAGAAGTTCATAAAGGCGCGTGGCTTTAGGTTTGACGAAAGAGTGATACAGCACAAGCCCCTGGGTTTCTTTGATTATAACCATCTGCAGCAGAACGCATTTTGTGTTGTTTCTGATTCAGGGACTGTCCCTGAGGAATCAGCATACTTTCATTTTGCAGCTGTGAGCATAAGAACGAGTACAGAACGACCTGAGGCTATCGACAAAGGGGTATTTATTATTGGCTCAATTACAACAGAATCAGTCCTTCAGGCAGTGAATCTGGCTACACAAATGAAAGCTAATGGAGATGATTCGAATGATGTTCTAGGATATATAGATAGAAATGTGAGCACAAAAGTTGTAAAAATAATCCAAAGTTATTGCGAAATCATTAATAATTTTATTTGGCGCAAGAGATAAAAGGATTTATAAAATGAAAGTACTTTACGCGGATTCGATTAGTTTTGGACATCACACACAATATAATAAAAACAACTTAAGAATTTTATCTAATATTTGTAAAGTGGATGCAATATTCAGAAAAGATTATTTAGAAAAAAGCAGCATCTCCATCAACAAATTATATACATTCAAAGGAAACTTATTTCCAAATACGATAGAACATAAAAGTCGCATTTCATATTTTATTAAATTTAGAATTGGACAGCTTCGAAACATAAAAGAAGTTTTAAATTTAGCAAAGAAGAATAATTACGATCTGGTTATTTTTTCTTCTATAGACATCATTTCATTTTCATTAGCGACTAAATTCACAAAAGTGCATTTTGCATTCATAGATCATGCATTGTATTATAGCGAACAACATAAATTTACAAGGCCATTTTGGAAGATCTTGAATAAGAATGCAAAAATATGTTTATTAGAACAATATTTTAATCAGTTCATTGATGAGGTGATAAAAAATAAAAATAGAACATATATTTTACATCATCCAATGAGTGTAATGGAAATTCCTATTACTAAAACTTTAGAGAAAAACAATGATAACATAGTGTTTGCACCGAGTAATAGTAATTCGAAATTATTCATAAATCAGTTGGTAGAATATTATGGGGAAAATACCCCGGGAGCATTGATTAAAATCAAGGGATACTACAATAAGAAAATTGGTAATCTTGAGGTTTATGATTATCAACTCGAAAGGACAGAATATGAGGCATGTTTTTACAATAGTAATTATGTACTGATACCGTATGATAGTAGTTATAATTATAGAACTAGTGGGGTATTGTTTGATGCTATTGCATCCTCAAAAATCGTACTGTTAAAAAGTGGTAATACTCTTGAGTATTATGCGAGAGACTTTCCATGTTTGTTTTTGTTATTCTCAAGTATTGATGAATTATTCTCTGTAATAATAGATAATCATGGCAACCAGCAAAATATGAATTATAAAGAATCATATAGGGTCCAAAGAGAGAGATTTTTGATGCTGTATAGTGACTCTAATATTGAAAAAGAGTATATGAAAATATTAAAGGACTGAGATAGATGGAAGAAAAAAGAGTATTAATAGTTGCGGATGGACATTATTACAGAAACAAGAATGGAATAGTTTATTCAGAATCTGTTTTTGATTATAGATTTTACTCAAGATATTTAAATGTATTTAAACATATATGGGTAATAGCCAGGATTTCCTCAACTGAAAATATTCCATCTAATTGTAAAATTGCGAGCGGAAATGGAGTCACTTTTCTTCCTATTCCTGAATCAAGAGGCTTGATAGAACATATCAAAGTCCATTATATTACTCGAAAATTAATTAATAAATATGTATCCGAATCAGATGCTGCAATTATCCGGGTTCCAGGAGTTGTTGCTAATATAACAGAAAGGTTATACAGAAAAACCAAGAAACCTTATGTCTTAGAGGTTGTTGTTGATCCATGGGAATATTTCTCTAAAGGAACGATCAATACAATATACCGTCCAGTATTACGGCTAGTCTGGACTAAAAGTCTAAAATCCGCTTGCCTACACGCTAATGGCGTATCATATGTGACTTTAAATTATTTGCAAAAGAGGTATCCTTGTATTGCAACTAAGCAAAACAAAGAAGAATCGCTATACTTTACATCCTCATATTCTTCAGTCGAATTGCCAGATGATAAATTTGGAACTATGAGAATATATACAACAAAAAATCAATATACAATTATACATGTTGCAAACTCCTTCTCGGGATATGGAAAAGGACACATCACTCTGTTAAGAGCAACAAAAATTGTCTTAGATAAAGGCTACAATATCCGTACAATATTTGTAGGGGATGGCCCATTAAAATCCGAGTTTGAACATTATGCAAACGAATTGGGTATTAGTTCAAACGTTGTATTTACTGGAAGATTATCTAGCGGTGATGCAGTTAGGGGGGCTTTGAAAAATGCTGATATATTTGTTTTCCCTACAAAAGCTGAAGGATTACCTCGAGTTGTTTTAGAAGCTATGGCTATGGGGTTGCCCGTTCTATCATCTCCTGTATGCGGTATTCCTGAGATAGTTGATAGAGAGTATTTATTTAACAGTGATTCGGCACAAGATTTTTCAAATGCTATCATTAGGCTTATTTCTAATCCAGAGATAATGACTAACTTAAGCAGAAAGAATATCAATATCGCTTATGAGTTTAGAAGCAGTAAACTACAGGATAAGCGTATATCATTTTACAAAAAGCTTGATAGTCTTAGAATATAATGCCTAATAAAGGAACGGAAGCTAATGCATAATATACACGGTAACCTAAACATTAAATATCATAAAGTCATCAATATTTGTTTGATTGTACTAATAGGCGCTTCACTTATATCCACCATGTTTTATGGATTTCGAATATCACTTTTATTTGCGACTTTGTCTGCCTTATTTGCGTTAGCAATTAATTTTATATATTCAAGGACATTATCAATTGAAATATTGAACCTTTATTATATATTAGTAGCTCCTATGCAACTGTTTCTCGCTGTTGTTTCACCTTCTTCAATAATTGCTGCTCGATACAATAAATATTTTGGAAAATGGATGTTTAATGACCTAAGTATTATAGAAAAGTATTTCATATTCGCATCACTTTTTTTACTGATTGGAACAATTATACTTAAAGCTACTGAAGGAGTATCTATTAGCATATATGGATCCAAAGTTTCAGTTATTAATGATCTTTATAAAAAAAATACATTTTATAAGCATCCTATAATATGGATGATTATATTCTCTTTGCTGAATTATTACTATAGGCAGGGAACAATAAATGGTGTATTGTCATATTTCTTGTTTGGCCTATGCTTTTTTGGCCTAGCAAATCTAGTTATCCGTTCAATGCAATTCGGGCTTTCAGTTAGAAGTGTTTTTCTGATTTTTTTTGGATTATTAATATATGCAGTCCCAGGGATATTATCCGGGACAAGATATTATATAGTTTCTGGCCTAATCTTAACTGTTATATATGCATTAACAATTGAATCAGAACAGACAATTGCTTTTGCAAAAAAACATATACCACTATTGATATGTATTTTGGCAATTATTGTCGTGATATTTGGAGTTACAAATATTGTAAAACTTAGCAAGTTTGACCCTATTGGCTTGTTTACGAGTCGAATAGTAGGCTTATTCGATGGCTGTAGTGTTATTGATTATATAAATTCCAATTCATATAGGCTATCAATTAACAACTATATAATGTCTATGATAAATGATTCAGGAGTTAGGGCTAATAGGTTTTATACAAAAACTATTATTGGTTATCCTGAGAATGCACATACAGGATCTGCTGCACCAATTTTTATTATTAGTTTATTGTATGGTTTACCAATGTGGATAATTATATGTATATTCTATATTATTATCTTTGGCATTAGTATGCATTCAATATATACTAACAAGCTAAAGGTTGTTGCTGAAGGCGAAAAGTATAGCTACTACGATAGGTGTAATGTATTTATTTCAATTTATTTTGCCTACACAATATTTTCTGGATATTTTCTGGATGGAAATATTGAAATCATTAAATTATTATCTTCTCCAATTGCAGCTTGGCTACTATTAAGACTAGTTACAATTAAGCTTTCTAAACGAAGAAGTAGTTGATTTTTTGTAAGAGCTATTAAATATAAATATTCGATATCTATAATAAAAGGGAGCAATTAATGATAATTACACAAACACCGTTCCGTATGTCGTTTTTGGGGGGCGGAACTGATATGCCAGAGTTCTTTAATGAACACGGTGGAGCAGTTTTATCAACTACATTTGATAAATATTGTTATGTGACGGTGAGGCATTTGCCTCGCTTTTTTGATTGGAAGACTCACATTACATATTCGAAGATGGAGTATGTAAATTCGTATGAGGAGATTCAGCATCCATTAATCCGTAATGCTATGAAGATGTTAGATATGCATGAACTTCGTTTGACATATGATGCAGATCTTCCAGCACGTTCTGGTCTCGGGACATCTTCTTCATTTGCAGTTGGGCTCCTGAATGCATTTTATTGTCTTAAAGGTAAATATGCAGATAAGAGGAAATTGGCTGATCAGGCGATTTATGTTGAGCGTGACCTCTGCCGGGAAGCCGGTGGTTGGCAGGATCAAATAGCTGCTGCTTTTGGAGGTTTGAACCGTGTTGATTTTCGTAATAGCAGTTATGATGTTAGGCCGATAATCATAAGTCCGGAGAGAAAGCAGCAGCTAAATGATAATCTTTTGATGTTCTTTACTGGTTTTACAAGAATGTCTTCGGATATTCAAAAGGCTAATGCTGCAACGTCAGAGACTAGGGAAAAAAAGATTAAACTGCTTGTTGAAATGTTGAATCTTGTGGATGAAGCAGAAGCGGTCTTAACGGATAAGACTCGCAATCTAGATGACTTTGGTAGCATACTTGATTACACGTGGAATCTGAAACGTGGCACGGGATCTGCGGTATCAACAGAACACATTGATGAGTTATATAAGAAAGGAATTCAGGCTGGTGCACTTGGAGGAAAACTTCTTGGAGCAGGCGGTGGCGGTTTCCTTGTATTTTATGTTCAGCCTGAAAGGCAGGAAGCTGTAATGGAGGCTATGAAAGACCTTCTTTATATACCATTTAATTTCGAGAATGGTGGGTCACGTGTTGTCCATTATGAACCAGAGGATTACGTACCTCAGGAGAGTGAAAAGTGAGAAACAATTTAGAATGGAAGATTCAAAAACACATTGATTTGTTGATTAGTCGATATCCAAAACTAGCATCTGTTCAACAGTCTATTATTGATGCCTATCTTCTTATGGAAGAAGCATATGCGGCTGATCACAAACTTCTGATTGCTGGCAACGGTGGTTCTGCAGCCGACTCGGAACACATTGCTGGTGAGCTCATGAAGAGGTTCAAGACCCCAAGACCTGTGGAACCTGCATACGCAGAGAAGCTGAAAACTATTGACCCGGAGATAGGTGAACAGCTTAGCAGGAATTTGGAGAGAGGATTGATGGCGATACCTCTTGTAGCACACGAAGCACTGACAACAGCTTATATCAATGATGTGGATGGTCTCGGAGTCTTTGCACAGCAATTATTTGGATATGGAAGACCTGGGGATATTTTCTTGGGTATTTCCACGTCCGGTAATAGTAAGAATATTATGAATGCAACAGTCGTAGCCCGTGCCTCTGGCATCAAGGTAATAGGTCTTACTGGAGCTAAAGGTGGAAAGCTTGCTGAAGTAGCTGATGTAGTAGTAAAAGCCCCTGAGACTGAGACATACATGATTCAGGAACTGCACCTTCCAATCTATCATTGCTGGTGTTTAATGTTGGAAGATCACTTCTTCAGAGAGAAAGGATAAGGTAAGATTGTTTGAACATAGCATTAGTGGGTAGTTCCGGCTATATAGCCGGTTTTTTATTGGATAGATTTGAGCATGATTCAACTGTAAAGAAGATACTTAAGATTGACCAGACCGAAAGCGCTGATGAGTATTTGAATCTGCAGGAGGCAGAAAAGTTTATTTACGATTCTCTTGCTGATATTGATTTCGTAATTTTCGCCGCGGCAATATCGGGTCCTGATAAGTGTACTACAGATTTTGATTTATGCTGGTCAATCAATGTTACAGGGACGGAGTATTTCATTCATGAAGCAATAAAGAGAGGCTGTAGGGTTCTGTTCTTCTCTTCTGATGCCACTTTTGGGAATATTCCAGGAAAGATCTATAACGAGGAATCAGCTACGATGGCAGAGACTCCATATGGTCGTATGAAGAAACACGTTGAAGATGAATTTCATGGGGAAGCAAATTTTAAAGCAATTCGCCTCTCTTACGTTGCAAGTCAGAAGGATCGCTTTATTTCATATTGTCTGAAGTGCATTGAGTCAGGCGAAACCGCAGACATCTTCCATCCATTTTATCGTAACGTAATTGTTGTTAAGGATGTTGTTGATGTAGTGCAGTGGTTTTCTATGAATTGGGGGCAATATGAATCTCAGGTACTCTGTGTTGGCGGTAAAGAATTGGTAAGCAGAGTACGAATGGCTGATGAACTAAACCGTATTTATAATAATCGACTCCACTATATTATCTCAAGACCTAGAGACGATTTCTACAAGAACAGACCACGAATCACTCAGATGCAGAGTCTCTATCTTCGTAAACTCGGAATTATTGAAGACAACACATTTACAGAAAAAATTCAAAAACAGATGGAAGGAACAAGAATATGAGTACAAAGGCATTGATTACTGGTGTTACAGGAATGGTTGGAAGTCATCTGACTGACTATCTATTAGCAAATACGGATTGGGATGTATATGGTGTCTGCCGTTGGAGAAGCCCTCTTGATAATGTTGAACATTTGTTGGATAGAGCAAACAAGAAGGATAGAGTGTTCTTCGAGTATGCTGACCTTAATGATGAAATGTCTTTGATTACTGCTATTCAGAAGATAAAGCCTGATTATGTGTTCCACTTAGCTGCTCAGAGCTATCCACTGACATCTTTCACGGCTCCCATCGATACGTTAAACACAAATATCATTGGAACTTGCCGTTTGCTCGAAGCTATTCACCTTGAAATGGTAAAGGATAGTGATTACAAACCCGTCATCCATGTTTGTGCTTCTTCAGAAGTATTTGGAAAGATTGCTGCTGACAAGATTCCAGAGGGCGGTATTAATGAAGAGTGCCCGTTTGATCCTGCCAGTCCTTATGCTATTTCAAAAGTCGGTACTGATCTCCTTGGACGCTACTATGCTGATGCATATGGTATGACGGTTATGACAACTCGTATGTTTACGCATACTGGTCCTCGCCGTGGTGATGTTTTCCACGAGTCGACCTTTGCGAAGCAGATTGCTATGGCTGAAAAAGGCCTTATCGAGCCAGTTATCAAGGTTGGTAATTTGAAGTCTATGAGGACTTATGCCGATGTCCGAGACGCAGTTCGTGCGTATTATATGCTTGTTACTGTTAATTCCATTCCTGGTGAATACTACAACATTGGCGGCTCTTATTCATGTGAAGTTGGGGATACACTGAATACTTTGATTTCTTACAGCACAATAAAGGATCAACTAAAAGTTGAAACTGATCCAGAACGTTTTCGTCCGATCGATGCAGATCTTCAGATTCCTGATTGTAGCAAGTTTAAAGCCCACACTGGTTGGGAACAGGAGATTCCGTTTGAAAAGACGATGCACGATCTGTTGGACTATTGGCGTGAAAGAGTAGGTATGGGACATCAGTTCTTAACTAGGTAATAAAAAATACATAAAAAGAAAAGATTATCTTTAGAGTTAGATGTTATCAAGAGAAACACGTAGTGTGGTTTGCACTGTTATGATGGAGACAATGGCTAAATAATAATCAATGTACTGTTTTTACATATAGTAATTTAATTAATAAAGAGGGAGAAAATCAGATGAAAGTTGCCAGCATAACAGTTACATACAATGACTACCATAAATTCAGTAAATGGATAAGCTATTATAGTGATTACAAATCGGATATATATTTACATGTAATTGTAGATAATGCTTCTACGCAAGAATATACTGGCATAGTAAAAAAAGCATTTCCTGATTCAATTATTCTGCATCGTGAAACTAATGGTGGAGTAACTGCGGCTTATAATGAAGGGATAAAATACATAATCAAAAATAGCGATGCTGATGCTATTTTGCTAATAGATGCAGACATTAAATTGGAAAAAAATGCAATATCGGAAATGTATAATGTGATTCAAAATGAAAAAGGGTGTGGATTTGTTGCGCCTATTTTGTTGAAAAAAAATAGCGATATTGTCGAAAACTATGGTTGTAAGATTACAGAAGATCTTAGTTATAAACATATGTATGCAGGAATACCTATTAATGATATATCCGAAGAACAATTAACCGTTGATGGAGTGCCGGGTGGACTTAACATGGCCAGTCCAAAACTATACCAAGATATAGGACTTGAAGATGAAAGACTGTTTATGTATTCAGATGAATTAGATATGGCGTTGCGAGTGCATAAAATTGGTTATCACAATGTTGTGACAAAGAAGGCTATAGCCTGGCATCAGCACGAGAACGTAAAAGGTCAGACACGTCGTTTGCCATACATGAATTATCTTATTCCGCGGAATACCATATATATAGCAAAAAAACATTATGGAATCAAAAAAGCCAGAAAAATTTGGGCTAAGCTGTTTTTTCTGAATACAGGAATTTTAATTGGGAAAATCATTAGGTTCAGATTTAATGAAATGATATATCCTAAATATGGAGTTATAGGATGCATCGATGGTATCATCGGTAGAATGGACAATATAAAATACACAACACCAGAAAACATGTGGAATGTGGATTTAAGTAAAACAGATAAATAATTTACTTCAATTAAGGATATGTAATCATGGAAACAATTAGAATATTCTCCCTGTTAGGGCGGCCTCTTTCAGACAAAACATATATAAAAATAATGTATTTTCTGCTTCTAAGAAAAAAGCTATATTTAAAATCGCCAAAGACTTTTAATGAAAAACTACAGTGGTTAAAAATATATGATCACAACCCAAAATATACCAAAATGGTTGACAAATACAAAGCGAAAGAGTATGTGGCGAGTATAATTGGTGAAGAACATATTATTCCAACACTAGGGGTTTGGGACTCTTTTAATGATATCAATTTTGACTCTTTGCCAAATTCTTTTGTTTTAAAGTGTACGCACGATAGTGGTGGACTATATATATGCAAGAATAAAGAAACGTTGGACACAAATTCCGCCAGAAAGCAAATTAATAGTAGTTTAAACAGAAACTATTATTGGCAGGCAAGAGAATGGCCATATAAGAATGTAAAACCCAGAATTCTTGCAGAGGAGTATATGAGCGACAATAGTGAAGATCAAAATACGGAAGATGGATTGACCGATTATAAATTCTTTTGTTTTAATGGAGAACCGAAGTTCCTATATTTGTCAAAAGGGTTGGAAAACCATACAACTGCGCATATTAGCTTTGTTACAATGAATTGGGAAATCGCAAAATACGAAAGAAGCGACTACACTCCGTTCAGAGTTTTACCACCAAAACCAGAATGCTTTGATGAAATGATTAGTTATTGCAGAAAACTCTCCGAAGGATTGCCTTTCCTTCGTGTTGACTTGTACCAAATAAATGGGAAAGTGTTTTTTTCTGAGTTAACATTTACACCTAATAGTGGTTTTGTCCCATTTAGGAAAGATGAGTATGATTATGAACTTGGGACACTAATAAAGATACCCGTATAACTCAATAGTTAATATAATCATATTATCGATGAAAGTCACATTAGTTTGTTATAGCTGTTTTGAGTTTGAAAGTGATGGGAGAATTTTCATAATATGTTTGAAATTTCACTTAACAATAAATCAATTATTGTAACTGGAGCCGCCGGTTTCATTGGCGGTTTTTTAGTGCAGAGGTTACTGGCTGATACGACTGGTTCAACAATCGTTGGAATCGATAATCTGAACGACTACTATGACGTCAGAATCAAAGAGTGGCGATTAAGCCAGCTTGACGAAGCCGGCAAGAAGAGCAGTTCATCATGGAAGTTTATACGTGGCAACATCGCGGACAAGAAGACCATAGATTATATGTTCGAACGATACCATCCGTCAATTGTTGTGAACCTTGCTGCCCAGGCAGGTGTGAGGTACAGCATATCTCATCCCGATGTATATATAGAGTCAAACCTGATCGGTTTCTATAACATCCTGGAGGCATGCCGTCATAGTTACGACGGTGGAGCTACAGGTGTTGAGCACCTGGTATACGCTTCATCATCTTCTGTTTATGGTGGCAACAAAAAGGTGCCGTTTAGCACGGATGATAAGGTTGATAATCCTGTATCTCTCTATGCAGCCACGAAGAAGAGCAACGAGCTCCTTGCTCACGCTTATAGTAAGCTCTATAATATACCTTCCACTGGTCTGCGGTTTTTTACCGTTTATGGCCCGGCAGGGCGGCCAGACATGGCTTATTTCGATTTTACTAATAAGCTCAGAGCTGGTCAGACGATTCAGATATTCAATTACGGAAACTGTAAGCGTGACTTCACCTATGTAGATGATATTGTCGAAGGCGTTGTGAGGGTCATGCAAGGAAGCCCAGATCGAAAGAAAGGTGAGGATGGATTACCGCTGCCTCCGTATCAGATTTACAACATTGGTGGTGGACGGCCAGAAAATCTTCTTGACTTTGTAGATATTCTTCAGCAAGAGTTGATCAGAGCTAAGGTCCTTTCGGCTGACTACGATTTTGAATCTCACAAGGAACTTGTTCCAATGCAGCCAGGGGACGTTCCTGTAACCTACGCTGATTCAGAAGCTCTGGAGCGTGATTACAGTTACAGGCCGAGCATAGATTTGCGAACTGGATTAAAGCGATTCGCTGAATGGTACAAAGAGTTCTATAAGTGCTGTTAAAGCACAATAATAGAGCTATGATCCGGAATTCGCCGGATCTTTTTTATTGCTTCTATTTCTGTGCAAGACTGTAACATGTGATGATCGATTTGATAAGGCGAATATAGAATAATAATAAAGGACTGGTAGAGAAAATCATGATAAACAGTAAAACACAGAAGAAATATGGCATCGCTGTTGCTGGCACCGGTTATGTGGGCTTATCTCTGGCAACTCTTTTGGCACAGCACAATCATGTGGTTGCCGTTGATGTGGTTAAGGAAAAGGTTGATAAGATCAACAATAAGATCAGCCCGATCCAGGACGATGAGATTGAACGGTATCTCACAGAAGGCAAGACGGCTGATGGGAAAAACTCGAACCTTGACTTAACGGCCACGTTGGATGGAGCTGCAGCATATTCTTCTGCAGATTTCGTTATCATAGCTACGCCTACGAACTACGATTCGAAGAGGAATTTCTTTGATACCCAATATGTTGAGCAGGCTATTGATATGGTTTTCGAATCTAACAAGTTGAAGAGCAAAGAAGATCATCCGTTCATTGTAATCAAGAGTACTATCCCGGTTGGTTACACGAAGAAGACCAGGGAGAAATATAAAAAAGTATATGGTGAGGTTGGCCGGAATATCATCTTTGCACCAGAGTTTCTGAGGGAAAGCAAGGCTCTTTACGACAATTTGTATCCGAGCCGCATCATCGTGGGAAGAGATCCTGAAGATGAGCCGACCTGCAAAGCTGGTAAAGTTTTTGCAGAGTTACTCCAGGAGGGTGCGCTGAAGGAAAACATTGAAACGCTCTTTATGAACGTGACCGAGGCGGAGGCTGTAAAGCTTTTTGCCAACACATATCTGGCTCTTCGCGTCTCCTATTTTAACGAGCTAGACACCTACGCTGAAGTAAAAGGTCTGAACGCTACCTCTATCATTCGTGGTGTTAGTCTGGATCCACGAATCGGAGATTTCTACAATAATCCGTCATTTGGATATGGTGGCTATTGCCTACCGAAAGACACCAAGCAGTTATTAGCAAATTACCAGGATGTTCCAGAGAACTTGATCGAAGCAATTGTTCAGTCAAACTGTACCCGGAAGGATTTCATTGCGGACCGTGTACTTGAGATTGCTGGTGCTTACGGAAATTCAGCTCAGTATGATCCGAGAAGAGAGCATCAGGTTATTGTCGGTGTTTACCGTCTTACGATGAAGAGCAACAGCGATAACTTCCGCCAGAGCAGTACACAGGGGGTCATGAAGCGTATCAAAGCAAAAGGCGCTACAGTGATCATCTACGAGCCAACACTTGAAGATGGGAGCACGTTCTTTGGAAGCCTCGTGGTCAACGATCTTCAGAAATTCAAGGAACAGTCACAGGCGATTATCGCGAATCGGTATGATAAGTGCTTAGATGATGTGAAGGATAAAGTATACACAAGAGATTTATTCCAGAGAGATTAAAAAGTATTTTCAAGAACCGTCGAGATGGCGGACTACTATTTTCGGAGGAATGAACCCACATAAAAATCACAGTTGCAGGTGTAAGATACGTAGGACTGAGCTTGGTAGTTCTTCTGGCTCAGGAGAATGAAGTAACAGCTATTACAACTACGGAGAAAAGGGCAGAACGGTTCAATCAATTCATCAGCCCTATCCAGGACGATGAGATTGAGCGGTTTTTCAAGGAGGCTAAAGAAGGGAAGAGGAAGCTGAATCTTCATACTACTACGGATAAAGCCGCGACATATTCTTACGCTGAGCTTGTAATCATCGCTACGCCTACCATCTATGATGATGTCGGTCAGTTCCTCGATACCGGCGTTGTGGAAGACGCAATCGAGTGGGCTCTGAAGGTGAATCCTACCATTCCTATGGTGATTAAATCCACAATCCCTGTGGGCTATACAGAGTCAGTCCGGAAAAAGTACGGTGTGGACAAATAATCTTCAGGCCGGAGTTTTTGAGAGGATCGAAGGCTCTATACGATAACCTGTACCCAAGTCGCATTGTGGTCGGTTGCGGTAAGGGTCAGGAAGAGCTGGCTAAGAAGTTTTCGGCGCTGCTGGCGCGTGGAGTGGAAAGATGGGACTACTAATATTCCTACAAAGATCACACATCTCACGGAAGCTGAAACTATAAAGCTATTCGCAAATACTTATCTAGCGGTTCGTGTTTCTTATTTTAACGAGTTTGACACCTACGCTCAGGTTAAGGGTCTGGACACACAGGAAATCATCGACATCGTGTGCTAGGATCCGAGAATTGGTAGTCATTATAACAACCATTCATTCGGTTATGGTGGCTACTGCCTACCGAAGGACACCTAGCAGCTCCTCGCCAATTATAAGGATGTTCCACAGGACATGATCCAGGCTGTGGTTGAGTCCAACAGAACCCGCAAAGACTTTATTGCTGATCGGGTTCTCAAAATTGCTGGAGTTTACGAAGCATCAGAGCAGTACGACGCATCCAAGGAGACACCGGTTGTCATTGGTGTGTACGTTTAACAATGAAGAGCAACTCTGACAACTTTAGAGCATCAGCTATCCAGAGCGTCATGAAAAGGATCAAGGCGAAGGGCGTTACTGTGATTATCTACGAGCCCTCACTTGAGGACGGTTCCACGTTTTTCGGATCAGTCGATGTAAATGATCTGGAGGAATTTAAAGCCCAGTCCAAGGCAATATTGGCAAACCGATACGATCCCGTTCTAGATGATGCGAAAGAGAAAGTCTATACCCGTGATCTGTTTCGGAGAGATTAAGAGATAAATAGCTAGTATTTTGTTATTTGCAAATTATTTTCTCATCAAGTAATATAGCAGTAAATGAAATTCAGCAGAATACAAATAGCAGAATAACACTATTTAGTTATGGTCAGAGATATATGAATAAATCATCAATTAAGGCGAATGCAGTCCTGAATACATTAAAAACAGTATTGGGGATCTTGTTTCCATTAATAACATTTCCGTATGTATCAAGAGTTTTGCAAGTAGAAACGGTTGGAATATATAATTTTTGTACATCTATAATATCATATTTTGTGTTATTTGCTGGACTTGGAATATCAAGTTATGCTATACGGGAAGGAGCACAATATCGATATAATCCAGAGAAGTTTGAGAGATTTACTAGTGAAGTTTTTACTATAAATCTATATTCAACAATACTTTCATATGCTTTTTTAGGGTTATCGATAGCACTAATGCCGAAATTGCATATTTATTCAATCGTTATTTCAATACTCAGTATGCAAATGGCTTTTAATTTGATTGGAGTGCAATGGGTTTGTAATATATATGAAGATTTTCTGGCAATTACAGTTAGAACGATTATCACACAAATCATATCGCTAATTGCCATATTTTTGTTTGTAAAATCTCCTAATGACCTTTATTTATATTCGGGTATAGTTACATTTGCAAATGGCGGGGCAAATATTTTTAATTTCTTTTATATAAGGAAAAAATATACTAAGTTCAAAATTACAGCACATTGCAATTTCAAGAAACACATAAAACCTATACTTATTCTATTTTCTACTTCGCTGACGATAGTAATATATGTAAGCTCTGATTCTACAATGTTAGGATTTATGACAACAAATTACCAAGTCGGTCTGTATGGAACATCTGTAAGAATATATACAGTCATAAAAAATGTATTATCTGCGATTTTGACTGTAATGATTCCACGCTTTTCAATTCTATTAAACAAAAAGGATAAAAGTGAAGCCGAATCATTATTTTCGAGAGCATTTAATACTATGACACTTATGGCAGTGCCAGCAGTAATAGGACTATGCTTATGTAGTGAGGAAGTAATATTGCTGTTGGCAGGACCCACTTATGTTGAAGCAACAAGATCTTTGCAAATACTGAGCATAGCTACTATTTTTTCACTATATGCATATTTGTTTACTCAATGCATTCTAGTCCCGGCTAAAAAGGAAAAATATGCATTTCGAGCAACTTTAATAAGCGCAATAGTTAATGTTGGGTTAAATTTCATCTTTATACCTTACCTTGGTATTAACGGTGCCGCAATCACAACAATTATTGCGGAGCTACTAACTTGCATAATTGCTTATGTCTATTCTGCAAAAGAAATCAAGTTTATCGATTTGAAAAAAAACCTAATTACTTGCAGTATTTCTAGTTTGGGTGTAGTTGCTTGCTGTATAATTTCGAGACATCTTATCGCGAACAATTATATAAGAATTCCAGTTGCTATAATTTCATCTGTAATTACGTATGTATTAATGCTGATGTTATGCAGGAATACTATTGCAATAAATGCAATATCGACAATAAAGAAAAAGATAATTAGATAATAATTCTTATTTAGTTCATATTTTTAATATTTGCCTGCGGTTAATTCTAAAAGAAAATCAAATTGTAGTGACGCTATTAAATCAAATGTAGTAGTATAATGCTCGATGAATGAAAAACCTAATTCCTCAGCTATGCTGGGGTGAATAGAGTAAACGGAAGCGTGAAGGACAGCAAGAAAGCCTCCTGCGATAAAATGGGAAAGGTGTCGTAAGCCAATCTCAAACATAGGAGGCAGTCCCAACGGACAGTAAGAGTTTATCACATTGCAAATGGAAATGCCAATATCATATTGTATTTATTCCGAAATATCGAAAGAAACAATTATATGGCAGTAACCGTCAAGACATAAAAGAGATACTCACAACACTATGTCTGTAGAAAAATGATGAAATAGTAGAAGGTGCGGTAGGCGCCGACCATGTTCATATGTGTGTATGCATACCACCTAAAATAAGCGTGTCCAGTTTTATGGGATATTTGAAAGGGAAGAGTGCACTGATGGTTTATGACAGACATCCAGAATTACAAAACAAATGGAATAAGGAATTTTGGGCAAGAGGATACTATGTTGTAACAGTAGGGAATATAACAGAAGAAGCGATTAAGAAATATATTAGAGAACAGTCAGAAGAATCGAGTCTGCTAATAAAAAGTCAAGAAAAATTGAAAATAATTGTCAAAAAAAGTAGAGAGGGTGATTCGAAAAAAAGCATCACAAACAGGCCACCGCATATACGCCAGTCGGTGAAAAAAGTACGAAAGAGCAGAATCATTCAGCAGGCAAAAGCGAAGCAAGGTACGCCTTCACCCGTCCATAATAGATGCGCAGAAACTTATTGGCTCCTGCTGTCATATAGACAAGATAGGGCTTGCCCTCCGAACGTTTTTTATCCATGAAACAATAGACTGAGTCATCCAAAGGTGATGTTTTGATTAAGACAGTCCATGACCATGAAGAGTGCTTTGCGGAGTTGCGGGGAACCGCGCTTCGAAGCGTGATTACTCTTCGCTTCGATATCACCGGATTGATTCGCCCCCGGATCGACACCGGCGAAAGCCGTCAGGGCGCTTTTATGAGGAAAATCGTGAGATATCACCGATTTCGGCCATGATTTGGGGCCTCAGAGAAGGACCAACCCCTGGCATGGCCATGACGACCGGATATTCCGGAAGTTCACTGGCCAGGGTATTCATCTCAGCCTTGAGCTGTTCGATGATGGTGGAGACGGCATTCAATTGATCAATCCCCTGCATGACGAGCATCTTGTTCATGGCATTCTTAGGAAGCATGGCAATCAGCTCAGCGGAAGTATCGAAGATTGCTTTTCCCTTATCCGGTTGATAATTGTATCCGTGTCGATGGCACCATTTTTGGTAACGCTGCATAAAAGAAGCGGTGCTCAGCGTCCGGACACAATCCACATGCCAGAAAGATTTGGCAAAATCAACCCACTTCTGACTGCCATCACTGCGTACCGGGCTGTTGAAGAAGGCGTTCACGCCAGGATAAGTCTGATCCAAAAGGGCAATCAGATTATTCTTATCAGCCGTTTTCTGCTTCGTGAAGAAATCAAGCCGGGTGTTCATGGTTTTGAGTTGTTTACGTAAAGTATCCATACCTGTATATTGGGCAAATCAAGCCAATTGTCAAGGGTATAACGGGCGGTTTTCTCCGTATCGGCCTTATCCGTTTTTCCTTGCGCAAAGAGTTATGACCATAATCCTTGATGAGTTTGGGATTGACGGCAGAAACAAAGAAGCCGGCATTGGAAAGCCTCTGCGCCTTCGGTTCGTAATACCGGCCTGTATGCTCCATGACAATCCGGGTTTCGCCATCCAGCGAGCTAAGCTGATCAATCAACTTATGAATGCTGCTTTGTGTATGAGAAACGATAAAAGGTCTGGCGACCACTTCGCCAGGACGGGCAACAGCGACCATGCTCCTGCTCTTGGAAACATCAATACCGACCGCGTTCATCGTAAAAAAATCCTCCTGACATCATATAGTAGCAACGGCAATCCGGTTTTTCCTCATTGCCGATTCCATCTACTGGGATATGATCCGAACGTACCGGGAAAGGAAGTTCAATCTGCTTAAATCGAATAGCTGTGAATGAGAAGCCGGCTGACGGACTCAATTGCGGGCACAGGCCCAAGAAAAGAAACGTCACACCGATTGCATTTCTCATTCTAACAGCTTTGGCATAAGGATGGAAGAAGCCCCGGCTGGATGCCTGGTTCTTCATCCAAATATATTATAGTAGAAAAGAAGAAAGTGATGGAGCCGCTTTTTAGCGGCAGTTGATAATAAGTGCTTACGACACCGCCTTTTAGGCGTGCAAGCAAAAAAGCCCTTTCAGGGCTAAATTCAAACCACCACTTGAAGTGGTGGTCATGACTCCAATTTTGGAAAACGACGTACCACAGTCAAGTCACTTCGGGTGTTGAGTACTCTTTTTAAGTTAAGATTGGGACGGTTGGAAAAATAACTATCATGGAGCATTTACCATATGAAGGACGATAAACATAAACGCGCTAAACAACGAAAGCATTCAGGCGGTAAGCCGAAACTCAAACCAAATTATAATCCGAAAGCTGATCTGGAAGCCTTACTTGAAAAGGTCATAAGTTGCTATGATGAACCAGATGACAAGGGTAATGCTCCATCATTGAGAACAGTTGCAATGCGAGTGGCTGACCAATATGGTGTTGAAGACGAGCAATACTGTGGAATTAGTCCGGCTAAGATTCGGAAGCTCCTAATAACTGCGGATGTTTATGATGGTGGTGAGACATACGAAGCTGTTTCATCACTTCATCGAAAAGGTTATACTGAGGCTCAGATTAGTCAAAAACTTGGAATGAAAAAATCTACAGTTAACAGTAATCTACCATATAGTAAAGTCGTTTACAAAGCGGATTTGACCGGCGGCGAGCGAAGCGTTGGAGCAGATAGGAAAGTTCGATGGAGAAAACGCCATAGCGAAGATTTGTCTGAAGAGTCTTCTGCACTAGAAGATGGCATTGTGTTGAAAAACAATTAGAAAGTTAAAGCTGATGTCACAAAGCAGAAAGTGAGTGAGAATAATATGAAAACAGTTATTATGGCTGGTGGGTTTGGAACTCGCATCCAGGAGATAAGCAGAGAGATAGCAAGCCAATATAAGGATCTATTCAATGGCAATGTGGATATTCCGAAACCGATGATCCCAATAGATGGAATTCCGGTATTGGAACGTGAACTAGAATGTTTGGTTTCTCAAGGATATACAGATATTATATTAACAGTCAGCTATAAACATGAAGTGATTGAGAAGTATTTTGCTGATGGAAGCGGCGTATCGCCTGCTACAGGGAAGCCGTTTAATGCTCATATTAGCTACTTTATAGAAGAAATTCCTCTGGGTAATGCGGGGGCTTTGTATAAGTTGTTCGACGACCTGAGCGATGAATTTCTGCTCCTTAATGCAGATTCAGTATTTCATATCGATTTCGACAGAATAGTTCAGTATCATATTAATCATCACTCTATAGTAACGTTATTCACGCATCCGAATTCACATCCGTATGACAGCGGATTAATTATTACTGAACCTGATGGAAGCGGCGTAGTAAAGTCCTGGCTGACAAAGGAGGATTCTAGACCACAGTGGTATGACAATCGTGTAAATGCCGGGTTACATGTGTTAAGTAAGGACGCATTATCTAAAGCTGCGGAAATAAGCCATATCGAAATTGATAGGATTGGAGTTGCAGATTCAGAAACAGGTAAGGTATATAAGGTAGACCTTGATCGTCAGATTCTCAAGCCTCTTTGTAGTGAGGGTGTGGTCTATGCTTATGATAGTCCAGAATATGTTAAAGATATGGGTACACCGGATCGCTTCTATCAAGTAGAAAGAGACTACCGGAATGGAACTGTTCATGCAAAGAACCTGCAAAACAAGCAAAAGGCTATATTCCTGGATCGGGATGGCACGATTAACAAATACATTGGTTTCCTACGCAATATTAATCAACTGGAACTAATAGATAGTGTGGCCGAGGCAATAGCCAGAATCAATGCTTCCGGTTATCTTGTTATCGTGGTTACAAATCAACCAGTGATAGCAAGAGGAGAAGTCACGACAGAGCAGCTAAATAATATTCATAAAAAACTTCAAACTCTACTAGGGGAACACGGGGCTTATATTGATGGATTATACTATTGCCCACATCACCCAGACAAAGGATTTGAGGGAGAAATACCGGAACTGAAAATACAATGTGAATGCCGTAAACCAAAGCCAGGTTTGGTTCTGAAGGCAGCAAAGGATTTTAATATTGATTTAATTGATTCGTGGTTTGTTGGTGATGGAAAGAATGATGTCCAATGCGGAAGGAACGCGGGAACGCACACAGCATTATACATTGGATCGGGATCTGATGGAGATCATCGAGGGGACGGGCAGCTTGGACAGGAGATGACTGTAGACAGTCTTATAAACTTATGCGAAGCAATCGGAATTTAATATCCCGATTCAGTGTAAAGATTGGAACGGTTGCTTGAAGTTATACGGATATCCCGTATATCCCGTTGGAGCGAAAAACACAAAAAGACCTCGGAGAGTTGAGCTCGCGCGCTGATATAACCGTTATCACTTCCCTAGTCCTCAGGTTTTTTTTGCATTTATGATTAGATTGTAACGAAATAAAATAAGTGCACAACAAAACAGTAACTATCAATTTACCTCAAAAACTGAGATAATACTTCCAGAAGAAAATCAAGTTATTCAAGTAATTGTATAATTATCAATATGGATTTAAATTCAACTAAGTGGCTCACATGAGCCACTTAGTTGATGCAAGAGGTTTTGGAATATTAATTGATTGCTTTTAAACTTCAAAATTTCTAGAGATTGTATGCAGAAGCCCTTGATATTATATATAGTATCGAGGGCTTTTTTTATCAAATTTCAAAATCACCTGTCACTGTATCATTAATGACGTAGTATACTTTTGATTTATCTGTGTTTACATATATCTTTACATGTTTCATATCCCAAACGAGATTGCCAAGATCCTTTGTCAAGATTTCTTTAACTTTTCGTGTTAAATCATTAGTCGTCACTTCATTGCCGGAAAACTGAATAAAAATTTTGTTTATCTTCTTTGTTGCTTTCTTTGCCAAAATACTGCCTCCATAATTTGTTTTAAATACAAAGTACCACAGATATTTCCAAGTTTTCTTAAAGAAGATGGAAAATCGTAAGCACAAAATAAAACAGTAAACAATAAAAAAGCAGAAACCCGATTGCCTCATTCGCAAATCGGGTTCCTGCTTTTTCCTTTGCCACACGCTTCCTGAATCCTCGGCATCCATGGCATCAGCCGGTCCAGCAGCTCCGGCCGCCGGTTAACCGGCAGGCCTGGGAGATGTTCAAAAAGGTATTCCAGATAGAGATACGGGTCCAGGCCATTGGCCTTCGCCGTCTCGATGATGGAATAAATCGCCGCACTGGCCCCAGCCCCCTTGGGGGACGCACTGAACAGCCAGTTCTTCCGGCCGATGGTGAAGGGCCGGATGGCGTTCTCCGCCAGGTTGTTGGACAGGGAGCACCTCCCGTCTTCCAGATAGGCCATGAATCCTTCCTTGTGCTTCAGGGCATAGGAAACAGCCTGTCCAAGGGCGCTTTTGGGCAGGACGGTTGGTTCTGTTTTTTCAAGCCAGCCCCAGAATTCTTCCAGAATGGGCTTTTCCTGTTCCAGCCGCTTCCGGCGACGTTCCTCATCGGACAGTTCCTTCATCTCCCGTTCTGCGGCGAACAAGGCATTGCAGTAGGTGATGGCCTGTTCGCTGAGGGTTCCCTTCCGCTTGGCCTTGTCCTTCGGCAGGGCGTCGATGAAGTTCCGCCTCAGATGGGCGAAGCACAGGCAGCGGGTGATGTCCGGAACCTGGTCGTAGCCGGCGTAGGCATCGGTGTGGAGGTAACCCTTAAAGCCTTTGAGGAAGGCCCTCGGGTATTTCCCGCCCCGTCCGGGCCGGTAATCGAAGATCCGGATGGGATGGTCACTGTGCTCCCCGGTGGCGTACAGCCACATGTAGGAGGTGGCGGTGTTGCTCCGGCCGTCTTCCCCCATGACCTGTACCGGGGTCTCATCGGCATGAAGGACCTCCTCCTGCTTCATGGTCCGGGCCATCCGGTCCTTCAGGGGAAAGAGGTGGTCCATGGCCGTGAGGATCATCCAGTTGGCCAGGGTGGCCCTGGATATTGGGATGCCCAGGGCTTCCCATTCCTTTTCCTGACGGTACAGGGGCATGGCATTGACGTATTTCTGGTACATGGCCCAGGCAACGGTGGATGGGGCGGCGAAGGAATGGCTGATGACGGGATCCGGCAGCGGGGCCTTCTCGATATGGGGGGTCTCCTGCTTCCGGCAGGCCAGGCATTCGTAGCTTTCCTGATAATGATCCTTGACGTAGAGCCGGGGCGGGACGTAGACGAGCTCGCTGCGGACGAAGGTCTCCCCGATACGCTGCATCAGGGTGTCGCACCGGCTGCAGAAACGGTCGCTGTCGGCGAGCTGATGGATGACCTTCTGATGGGGGAAGGCGGACAGGTCGGCTTCCCGCTTGCCCTTCTGCTTCTTCCTGCGGGTATAGCCGGCGATGGCTTCATCCAGGGAGGGTTCCTTGGCTTTGGGGTCTCCCTCTGTTTCGGCTTCGTCGAAGAGGAAGGTGATCTGGGCCTTATCGATGACGGCTTCCGTCCTTTCGGTCTGCCTCCCGTAAAGCTTCCGGGTCAGGGTGGCGATCTGGTCGGACAGGCGCATCAGTTCCGGTCCCAGTTTTTTATGTTCTTCCTGGAGGGCCTTGTTTTCCTGGATCAGGCGTTCGTTGTCAGCCATCAGTTGTTCATTTTCTTTCTTAAGCCGGACATTCCGGTTTGCGTCTGTCATTAAAAAATCCCCTGTGTGTTTGATGGTCTTATTATACCATTTCTCACAGGGGGTTGGTAGTATGGATGGCTTGTTTCAGCGGGTTTCGTCCATTTTTTATTGCAGGTTCTTCCGATTCGGATTTAACTTTCGCACAGCCCTGGGCTGGTGGATGGAGAGGCCTTCCATCAGCCATCGGAATTCCTGAGGTGTGATGTCTTTCACGTCGTCGGCTTCCATGGGCCATTGGAAGCGACCATCTTCCAATCGCTTATAGAGCAGGATAAAACCATCCCCTTCCCAGTACAGGGCCTTGAGGCGGTCCCGTCTTTTCCCGCAAAAGAGGAAGAGGTTGTTTTCCATGGGGTTCATATGGAAGTTTTCACGGACGATGGCGGCGAGGCCGTCGATGGCCTTGCGCATGTCGGTATAACCACAGGCGATGTAGATTTTGTCCGCCCGGGTGATATCCCCTAACATGACGCGGTCATGACCTTCAGGACGGCCTGGATGGTTTCCGGGGAGGCGCCATCCCGGATCGTGATGGTGGCCTCCCGCGTCTGGATGACGATGCCGGCGGTGGGGGCAGCCGGAGGCGCTGATCCTTCGCTGATGGCATCCAGGGTGACCGGAACGAAGGTGGTGGCTCCGTCTTTTTCCTCCATGGCTGTCTTCCGGATTTTTTTGAGCCAATAGTAGTAACTGGCTTCCTTGATGCCGTTGTTCTGACAGTAGGTCCGGATGCTTTCTCCGCTGGCGCGCCGCCTTTTAATGACGGCCTGCCATTCCTCCATACGATATTGATTTTTGGTCTGTGTGATCGAGTCCATGATACCTCCATTTCAAGTTTTTCAAGTGCTTGAATTACTTGATTTTCTTCTGGAAGTATTATCTCAGTTTTTGAGGTGAATTGATAGTTACTGTTTTATTGTGCGCTTACCATCTCGCTGCAGACGATGGGATGCATTGAGGATCATCCATCGGACGCAGGTCATCGCTTCACAGGACCGGTTGGCGCTTTGATTCAGCAATATCTGGACCACATGGCTAATAAACTTAAGAGAAAAGAGTCAACCGTAAAAAACACTGAAGCCTATCTGTTCCGGTTTTATTCTTTTTTGAACGCCCATGGATACGGAATGGACGATATCAACTTTGAAGTCATGGAGACCTTCCACAGTGAGCAAGGGTATACACCTGGCAGCTACCATAACTGCGCTGGTTGCATCCGGCGCTTCCTGCGATTCCTTCATGCGTCTGGCTTTTGTGAACAGGATCGTTCCGTATTCGTCGCACCGGATAACTTCCGGATCAAAGAAGGAAAGCTTCCATCCGCTTATTCAGAGGAAGAAATCCGGACCGTGCTGTCTTCCGTTGATCGTGCCTCCGTCATCGGAAAGCGTGATTATCTCATCCTTATCCTTGCGGCAGAGTATGGTTGGCGGAATGGCGATATCCAGCAGTTCCGGCTTGATCAGATCGACTGGGAAAAGAATGAAATCCGATTCCTCCAGCAAAAGGGGGGGAATCCGGTTGTCTTCCCACTTCTTGCATCCGTCGGCAACGCCATAATAGATTATCTGAAAAATGGAAGACCATCATCCGAAGCTTCCGAAGTCATCCTTTCAGTGAAGCCGTCAAGGAAGTCCAAACCTTTATCCGCGCCAGCAGTCAGTGGCATCGCCGCAAAATATTTTGGGAAATCCGGACTTGCAGCCTTGAATGACCGTCATAAAGGGACGCATGCCTTCAGACACAGCCTGGCCTCCAACATGCTGGGCCAGGAAGTGCCCCTTCCGGTGATCAGCGATGTGCTCGGGCATCGTTCCACTGAAACAACCAGGGTTTACCTCAAGGTAGACGTCCATCAACTTAAAAAATGTGCCTTGCCCATGCCCGAAAATCAATCCCCCTTTTATCGGCGGGGAGGGATATGGCTATGAGGAGAATCGATCTTTCTGCGTTCACATCCGTCTTTGCCGATGAGATGCGTTCGTTTTTAGTAATGAAGGCTGACCATGGCTTCCAAATGACCAGCTATTATTACCAGTTGAAAATATTCGACCAGTTCTGTATACAAAACCGGATTTTGTCCCCTGAATAAGGGCATTTATGATACTGAAAAATACCTTCGTCTCACGATGCTGATTTATCCTTACATCGAGGAAAAGTGCCATGATCACATGGAAGCCATCTTTGGTTTGGAAGAGGACGGTGATGGCGAATGAAGCAG
>Ga0268357_100691_pt1 | contig 36447 bp, 23 predicted proteins | sample BioMet10_FD_192466 | JGI IMG/M metagenome (GOLD analysis project Ga0268357, IMG submission 192466) | Sewage microbial communities from Oakland, California, United States - Biofuel 10 (Illumina Assembly) | ecosystem: Engineered > Wastewater > Sewage > Unclassified | place: USA: California... | reverse complement strand
TAATCACTGATGTTCTTTGCCGAAAACAGTGAACCGATATTTTCCGAAAGAAACTGAATGAGCCTTTCAAGGAATACTGTATTCCGAAGATTGTAACGACTCACTACATCACGGAACACAATGGTTGAATAGATACTCTTCAGATATTCATTGACCACATCATCATTCAATTCCAGATTGATGAGATAAGGTAATCCTCCATATCGGGTATATAAATCATAACTTGCGGCATTATTCTCCAGTTCGTGAAACTGCAGAAACTCACTGTACCCAAGACTGTACACTTTAAACTCCACATACCTGCCACTTAAGTAAGTAGCCAGTTCGCCTGAGAGCAACCGGGCATTGCTTCCCGTTATATAAATATCATTGCTTTCATCCAGCAGTAAAGAGCGCAGAGCCTTTTCGAACTCGGAAATATCCTGAATTTCATCAATAAAGATATAATTGCGCGCCCCCTCTTTCCGGTTAGCAAGAATATAATTATTCAGATCTGCAGCCGTTCGCATAAAGTCGAACTCCATATCCTCCCGGTTGATATAAATAATATGAGCATCAGGCTCCTCGTTCAGCACTTGTTCCATTAACTGAAACAACAGATAGCTTTTCCCCACGCGCCGTTGACCTGTCAATACCTTAATCAGCGGTTTTCTCATAAACGGAACAATGCGTGCTATATAGCCGTCCCTCTTTTTAATAGTCTTAGGGATTTTCATCTTCAAAAGTTTAATGTATAATTAAAACAATAACAAATATAAGCAAAAGTTTTAAGTATAACTAAAACTTTTCTATTTTTACTTAAAAGTTTTAAGTATGATTTAAACTGCCTTTTCTTTTTGCTTGATTGCAAAGACCTTTTCTTTTGCCTTGATGCAAAAGAAACAAAAAATCAAGGCTGCATATTCTACGCTACTACGTGAAAGGGTTCCAGCAACAGAATTTATACGATAAAGCTGATTATCAATTTAGATATATAATTCAGAATAAGAAGAGAATAAGGGTTGAACTCAGGTTATTAAGGAAGAACGAATCAGTAATTCGCTCTTCCTTAGTATATATAATTTGATTACTTGATAAATTTGATCGTACCGGCTGCTGTTTTAAGAAGATAAATACCTTTTGATAAATTTACTGTTTCACTGGTACTTTCTGCTTTTGCATTGATAACACATCTGCCAGAAATATCGAACACTTCAAACGATTCTCCTTCTTGTAAACCATCTATTGAAACACCGGTATTGGTAAGAGAAACCTTTAAATCATTGACTTTTGTTTCATCCAAAGCGGCAGCAGTTTTAGTTAGTGTAAGTACAAGAGGTTTATTGGAAAATGCACCTGCTAAAGCATCGGCAGCAGACATTGAAGTTCCGGCCAAAGTTGCAGTACAAGTCACATTGGGATCAACAGAAGGATTCATACCAGTTCCTTCCGACTGAAACGCATAATTGCCGTCATAATTAGCAGAACAAGTTAAAGTTCCGGAACTTACAGTAGTAAAAACAACATTTACTACACCGCCAATAGCTTTAATACCTCCATGATTATAACCTGTTGTAGAGTTTGTTCCTACTATATTGAAATTTACAGTCATTGGTGTAGTAGATTCATTACTCAAGACAATGGCACTTTCCCAGGTACCAGCAGTTAAGGTTATATTATCCAATGTTATGTTATAAACTCCATTATCGACTGTATTTGTAACATAGAAACCACCGCCTGCACCAGTAATAGTGTGTGAACCCGGCGTAGTTATGTTAAATCCCGGGGCAACAGATAAGTCATAATCAGTAGCATTTACTGAGATACACACAAACAACATCATTAACGAAAAAATAGTAGAATTAAGTCTCATAAACGTAATTTTTAAATGATTTATACTAAAACCTATTTTAAGTTGCAAATTTAAATAAAATAATTAAAAATCCATTGTATTTATCATCAAATGTATATTATTTTTCTTTGAATCAGGCACTATACAAGTTTTAATTATACTATAATAAAAGGCTTTTAGTGAATAAAAAGAGCAAGTATGCGCATTTAAAATAAAACTTTATCTATAAAACAAGTGAATTAATTTATAATAAACTATTGTATTATAAAGACAACAAAAGATACTTCCTCCGACTTTGAAAGCGAAGATGCAATCAATGTCTTTGGCGTAGACCGAACGATGGCGAAGCCGAGCCAAGCATTGTATTCCACAAAAGCCGGGTGAAGCAAAGGCTAAATACACAACAACCCCATCAGCGATGGCGAAGCCGAGCGATCCCAGGATCGGCCTCATTTTTTTTGCGTGAAGAAATCAGGAGGAATGGAGCGTGAAGAAGGGGCGACTGTCTGAGCGAAGCGAGTTTGAGCCCCTTCAGCGGAATGGAACCGGATTTTAGCAAAAAAAATGCAGCCTTGAACTTTTGGTTCTTTTGCTTCAAGGCAAAAGAACAGAGAAAATAACAGAAATTTAAAGAAGTAATCTGGGAGTAAATTGTTTCATAGACAGAACAGGAAGTTTACTTCCCTTTTTAAGGACATTAGATATAAACTCATCACATTGTTGTTCTGTCATTATTCCGTTTTTCATTGCCTGATAAAGAAAATCCATAGTCGAAAAGTAAGTAATCTTATTACATTCACAATACTCGAGTATATCTTTCCAATTACTACTGGCTAAAACATCCTGATGATATTTACAATACACCATTGAGGCACTCTCACCCAATCCATATTTTTTGCTGAGTTCCATAAACTCTTTTAGTTCCTCTTTTTTAGGAATCCATGCTTCAATGGTGATGCTTTCGAAATAACGAATAGTATTCTCAATTTGTGTTCTATGAGAGGCAGCCAGTTCTTTCTGGTAAACAATATCCAATAAAATAAAAGAGTACGCAGGTAGTATCCGGGGTAGAATATGTAAGCACTCCCCTTTTATAAAGTGAATGATAACGTCCGAATCTAATATAACCTTCGTTTTCATTAAATAGCGTCCTCTTCGGGTTGTTTGGTAGGATCTATACCGATTCTGGATAGTAACTCCACATAATGGCCTTCGGATATTTTATCATCATCAAATAATAATTTCGCTTTCACACCGTAATCGCCAACAACCAGATTCTCATTTCCAGGCCGGTACAACGATAAATCATATCCATATTCAACAGCCGACCGGATTACAGGTATAGCCTTCAATTCGTCATATCTCGCTTTTCCAATCAATTTCAACGCTTCCAAACGAATAAGCAGAGCAGAACGTGATACAGAAAAATAATGCTCCAGTTTAAGAATTGTAGCTAAGGATACATCCTTTGCCAGTAATTCCTTCTCAGGGATCATTCTTTTCATCCCCATTTCGGGCATAAGGAAAACCGACGCAAAAAAGTCAGCTTCCTGTTCCTGAGGTTGCTTATTGAATCCCGGATTACAAAGATGTGTTTTAAATTCTTTTTGGATAAACAGATGGTACAATTCATGGGCTATTGTAAAATGCTGCCTGCCTCTTGAGTGATTAGAATTCACCAGAATAAAACGATTCTCCCCCCTTTTCAGACACATCCCGGAAAAGTCTTCACTCACGTGCTTGTATAAGGTAAGGATATTCAGCTTTAACAATAACTGCTTTATGTTTACCGGCTCATCATTTCCCAGGGAACAACAGGCGCGGAATTCATGCTCTTTTATCGAAATCCACTCTTTATTCATCGCCTTTCCAGATAACTCATTTTAAGATAGCTTTTCACCACCTCTTTAAAATTGGCTACAACAGCCATATCTTCATCAGACAAATGCTCCATTCTGAATGAACAAACTAAGGCATCCTTTATCTTTGCTTCCTCTTCTTCAAAGAAATCAGCCATCTCCACACCATACAGATCACTTAATTTCATCAGAATACTTACCGGAGTATCTCTTGTACCCAATTCATAATTTGACAAGGTACCGCGCTCAATGCCTAAAAAAGAAGCAACTCTTTCCTGAGTAAATCCATTTGCTTCTCTAAAAACCTTCAGATTATTTCCAATGATTGCATCCATATTAGTATTTCTTTCCTGTTGCAAATATACAACTATTTATTTATTACTATGTGTTTTGAAACAACATTATTCAATAAATAAATAATTATTTATATTGGTTTACTGAAACTTAAAAGAATCTAACCACGACGCGAAAAATCATTTTATAGCGCAGCCTGGCAGCAGAAAAGCCGAGCGAAGCAAAGCATTGTATTTCACAAAAGCCGAGCGAAGCAAAGGCTAAACGCTCCCCCAACCCCACCAAGCAACGGCGAAGCCGAGCAAGAAGAAGCGAAGGCAAAGCCGAGCAAAGCATTGTATTTCACAAAAGCGAGCGAAGCAAAGCTTTATCAGCTCCCAATACCCACCCCACCACAGAAACCAAAGACCGGCCTCATTTTTTTTGCGTGAAGAAATCAGGAGGAATGGAGCGTTAAGAAGGGGCGACTGTCTGAGCGAAGCGAGTTTGAGCCCCTTCAGCGGAATGGAACCGGATTTTAGCAAAAAAAATGCAGCCTTGAACTTTTGGTTCTTTTGCTTCAAGGCAAAAGAACAGAGAAAAGAGAGAGAAAATTAAAGTTTCTCCAGACAACTAGCGTTAACAGTTGTGAGCGCACACCCCAACCCATCGAGACGAACAGCCACCTTATACTTGCCTTTGACCTCGACCAGCTCACCAACAAGGCCTTCGAGATCGCCATGGGTAATGCGGACGGGAGTGCCCGGAGGAAGGGTGGAAACATCGAACTCAATCTCATCGGCAGACTTATCGATCATCTTGCGGAGTTGCTCGATCTGATTATCAGGAATGGGTACGGGACGGGATTGCTCGCGTACAAATGCAATGGCTCCGTAGGTCATGAGCACTTTTTGCATTTCTTCCGGAAGGATGTGTACAAAGATATAGCCGGAAAGCACAGGTTGCTCAACCTTCTTCATACGATCGTGCCACTTGCGCGTTACCATCTGAACAGGAAGATAGTGCTCTATACCAGACTCCAGAAAGCGTTCTCTTACTTTTTTCTCTGCCCTGGGAGCGGTATATACCGCATACCAGTAACGGGTATCTCTTTCTATATTCATAGTATCAGCCCTCAAATATTACTCTTTACGTTTTATGCAAATGTAATAAGATTCTGTCAATTCTGATCAAAATATACACTCTTTTAAACAAAAATATAAGCTTTGTCTCATTTATATTGTCTATTTTTGACCCCCAGATATTAAAAACCATAAATAATTAAATCGTTTATCATGAGTAAATTTGATGATGTGAACGGGAAAATGACCCGCTACAGGTGGGTGATTTGTTCATTACTATTTTTCGCTACGACCATTAATTACATGGACCGTAACGTAATTGCTTTTTTAAAAGAATTTTTCTGTTCGCCGGTGGCGAACGGAGGTTTTGGCTGGAGTAACTCCGATTTCTCCTACGTAACAGCCTTCTTTACTGCTGCTTATGCGACTCTTACTGTGTTTTCAGGGGTAATTATTGATAAGATAGGATCAAAATTAGGCTTGGCTCTTTCATTGATTATCTGGTCTGTTTGCGGTATCGGAAATGCTTTCGTGGGAAAGACCATCACTTTCCATATCATTATCAGAAGTATGTTTGGTTTGGGTGAAGCCGGAAACTTCCCTGCATCTATCAAAACGGTAACAGAATGGTTCCCTAAACGTGAACGTTCACTGGCTACCGGTATTTTTAACAGTGGTTCCAATGTGGGTGCAATGATCTCAGCGCTGTTTGTACCCTGGTGTTTAATTCACTTCGGTGACGGATTAGGCTGGAAGATGGCGTTTATCCTGACCGGTGGTATCGGTTTTGTGTGGTTGGCATTCTGGTTCTCCTTATTCGGATCTCCCAAGAAGATGCTTGATAAAGGCACCATCAGCCAAGGTGAATATGACTACATCCATGCTGACGATACGGAACTTACTCCTGAACAGATTGAGAATGAGAAGAATGGCGTGAAGGAAAAAATTTCATGGGGTAAGATGTTGAGATACCCACAGACATGGTCTTTCTTCATGGGTAAGTTTATGACTGACGGTATCTGGTGGTTCCTGTTGTTCTGGTTGCCTGACTACCTGAAAAAGCAGTTCCACATGACTACTCAGGAGGTGATGTGGCCTACATTCATTGTATTTGGTATTGCTATTATAGGTAGTGTGTTTGGTGGTAGTATTCCGATGTTCTTTATGAACAAGGGTATGAACTCTTACAAGGCGAGAATGACTGCCATGTTCCTGATTGCTCTTTGCCCTGTTACCTTGCTGTTAACTCAATACTTTGGTAATGTGGAACACTTTGGTGGTGCTGCCATGTATCTGGCTACAGGTATTATCTGTCTGGCAGGTGCTTCTCACCAGGCTTGGTCGGCCAACTTGTTTACTACCGTATCTGACATGTTCCCTAAGAAAGCTATTGCTTCTGTAACCGGTATCGGTGGTTTGGCTGGTGGTATAGGTGGTGTAATGGTTCAGTTACTGGCCGGATTCATTACTGACTTATATGCAGCAACTCCTACTGTGGCTTACGGAATTATGTTTGGTGTATGTGCCTTTGCTTATCTGATTGCATGGGTGATTATGAAAACACTTGTTCCTCAATACAAGATTATTACTGATCTATAATAATAAGCATACCTTATTAATAAGGATATAAAAAAACCGGGGCTGAATTCTTTTTAGAATTCTGCCCCGGTTTTTTTTATTAATACGCTGGTATATGCGTCACTTTACAAACTTTATTCTGACAGGCTGGTCGACTCCCTGCAGACAGATCCAGGCCACATAAACGCCGGAAGGCAATGCAGTCAGGTTCTGAGTATAACGAAGACCTTCAGCCTTTTCACTCATCAGTTTAACTCCGGAAACAGAATAAACGGCAATGTTATTCAGGGCAATGCCACTCTCTAGAAGCAACTGATCATTGCTAAGGGAAAGTGTAACTACCTTATCTGAGGGTTCATCAGCCAGGCCCGTACTGGTAATGCTGACAGTTGCCACTTCGGATGCAGGAGTTTCTCCAAATGTTCCCGCAGCCTTTACCGAATAAACATTGCTGCCACTCAATGGCGAATTATCCGTATAGGTGGGAGTAAGAGAGGTACCTATCTGCACATTGTTGCGGAAGATGTGATATTCGTGGATCATAGAGTTCTGCACCTCGGGGTAAACAGCTACATTGTCCACATGCCACCAGTAAGAAAGTCCGGTTTGATTGGTGTCATAAGCATGAAAGGCTACACGCATATTATCGGACATGTAAGAGGAGAGGTCAACATCCACTCGTTCGTATTGGTTGACAACTGTACCTTGCTTCATGAGGTCCCATACAGGAGTCCAGGTGGTTCCGCCATCGTTGCTGACCTTCACATAATAGAAATTACTAGCGTTGGTTTTACCGGGAGCAGTAGATTTGGAATAGAAAGACAAGCTTTTGCCATTGGAGAATGCAGGAGAAATAAGCCATTCGTCCTGATGGGTGTCAGACAGCTCTTCGCGCATACGTGCCGAATAGTTTCCTTTATAGGAAAGAGTATATTTAGTAGTAGGTTCCCACTCCCATCCACGACTGTTGGCATTCTTTATCTGCCATCCTTTGGGATTTGAAGCGTTCTCAAAATCTTCGCTCAGCACGGCTGTTCCTTCGTCGGGAGCTATCCAGGAGAGTACCACACCGTTACCCTCGTGCTTTGCCTTTAACGAATGCGGAGGCTGAATGGTGCTGGAGCTCTGCGATATGGTTAAGGTATCGGCAACAGAACTATCGGATGCTCCGGAGAATATAACCTGAGCAACGCGGGGGCTGACTGCCTCATTTGCCGAAGTGGCAGTGAGAGTCACAGTATATGAACCTGCATCACCAGTAGAAGGGGTGGCTGAAAGCCATTGAGGCAGTTCACTGATTTTCCAGGCTACATCTGACTGCACTTTTACACTGATAGTACTATTGGCAGTTCCTTCAATAACCACACTGGATTGGGGCAGATAGATCTGATCTTTGACAGGCAGTAAATCAAAAGAGATGGTTTCGCCACATGAGGAGATATTAGCTATAGCAAAATTAGCCTCTTTCCCGTCACTGTAAAAGGGTTTATAGGCAGTAGTGATGCCACCAAAAGAGGTACGTCCGCTCTCCTGACTGAAAGTTGCCTTACTTAAATCGCCATCCTGAGTGGTTGTTCCGTTGGGTCGGAAAATATATTCTTCGTCGAGCTTGGTAGAGCCATTGTAGTTCACATTTCCCAGTGAGGAAGGATTGATGCGGTAGACTAATAGTCCTGAAGAAGGCAGTCCCGAATCGAAAGTACCTTCTTTCTTACGATACTCCACGACAAAATACTCGTCGGACCCGATCGGTTTTATCTTATAGGCTATATTCAGTTTATCGGTACCTCCCACGGGATTAAGAACATACTTTCCCGGAGCAGAAATCTCGGGTATCTCATCGATCCATTTGCAGTACTTATATTTGGTATAAACCGTCATCTGCTGAGGTGTCTCAAGATTGTCGGACATCAAATCCCAAACACCCACCGGATTTAAGTCGCCCGAGGTGTGGTACAAGTCGTACGTGCCCAATGCATGAGACATCTCATGACATAGCACACCGGTGTTTATCGATTTGGGAGAAAGCATTGATCTGTATCCGTTGGCATAATCGAACAACATCAGATACTCTCCTACCTTCTTGCCATTTATAGTGGGCACATCCGTTAGCTGCAAAGCAGAACGATGCGGCCATAAAAGATCCTTTGAACTGAGGCCGGAGCCACCACTGATCACGATACAAAGATTGTCAATCATTCCATCTCCATTGGCATCAATAACCATATCGGAAGGCAATGACGTGGACAGATAGGTAACCAGTTCCTTAACAAGCGACTGTTCACGGGTTGTTTTAAACACTCCCCATTCGTCGTCCTGATAACCATCGGGGTTGATACTGGTTTTCTTCTGATAATAGGCACGTTCATACTTTGCCTGATAGGAAAGAATAACATCTTCACTGGCAGAAGGGAAGAACACACTTTTCCATGAGAGCTGATTGTACGACGCCTCTTTAAAGTAGTTGTACACCGAATTGGCATTCGCTGTTTCGTCATTAAACAGCGTGTTGTAATGAGAGAAGGTATGATTAAAAGTACCCTCGCCATCATCGGCAAAGCGAAGAAAAACAACCAGGTTGCTTAAATTGCCCTTATTTGTCCCTGCAGCCATCAGGCATGTGGGGAAAAGCACCACAAGAATGAATAGTAGTCTTATTTTTTTCATTATTTAATTATAGAAAAGAAAAACCTATATGAAAGAGGTATAAAACACTTCCTTATAGGTTTCTCCTTATATTATTAGATATTACTGAACTGAAATCTTCGTAGTTTCCTGCAATGAATTGCTATTGGCCTTTACAATGTATACACCCTTATTCAGGTTGCCAAGATCAACGGACGAAGAGAAATCTTTTAGAACCAGACTTCCGGCAAGAGTATAAATGCTCACCTGCGCTTCACTTTTCAGGGTAAGGGTTTTGCCATCAAAACGAATGCCGAAAGGAGAATCTTCCTTCACGCTGTTTATTCCGGTTGGAGTGGAAGTAAGAATCTTCATGCCCTGAACAAGAAGAGGGTTTTTCATAAAGTTTTGAAGACGGGCATAAATGGGCTTAGCAGATGTCAAGGTAAAGACCGGTTCGAATCCGCTGTTCAGAATCTCCATACCCTCCCACTTTTTCTGTCCGGCAGATCCTAATTTGGAAAACACGGTTGTATATTTAGCACATACAGAGGTGTAATTATTAAAATTCTGATTAATATCAGTGCTACCGGTCAGCTTGGCATACATTGTACTGCCGCCTGATAAAAACAAATTGAACGAAGTGCACGAAGGCAGACAAACAACAAAACTACCCCCGTTAGTTCCGGATGTAGAAGAAGCAGGCGCTATTTTAATACCTCCCATCTTTGCACCAGCACCACCCATGATTCCATCGGTTCCGGCACCCTGAATTGTATCACTGGCCTCTGTGTCCGCGTAAGGATCAAAGTTAGCAGAAACCAGCTGAATCTTTTTTCCAGTGGGATCTACCATATAATCATCATTATTTGCCAGTCCAATATATTTATCAATCTTAGTCTGTGTATCAAACCAAATCCAGCCATCTGCATCAATATCGGCTGCATCAAAATAATTGTACTGTGCACACATAGATGCCACCATTCCAAAGCAAACAATCATAAAAGTAAAAATTCTTTTTCCCATATAGCTACATTTTTAAATTAATAAACGTTTTACATTTCAGTCCATTCCGGATTTTGTTCTATACCATGATATCGAATCTCATCCCAGGGAATAGGATAATAATATTGATAGTTATTAAATGTTCTCACTCTCTTAGGATACTTATCCATGTTAGAGATTGTATATGAATTGTCTTTACCGGCTTCGACCACCACTTTCATCATTTTCAGAGGATTGGTTCCACCACTCATTTTCTCTGCAGCAATTCCCCAACGGAACAGATCCCAGTAAGTAGTTTCTTCAAAAGCCATTTCCACCCGACGCTCATTCACGATATCGTTCCAGGTAACGCTACCCAATTGATTCATGTGTACACGATTACGAATCTGGTTAACCATAGCAAGCGCCACATCGGGCTTGTCTAAACGGAACATTACTTCGGCATAATCCAGCAGAACCTCGGCATATCTCCAGATAATATAGTTCTGACTGCTGGCATATGTATCGTTATTATCAATAACCTGAGATTCGTTAACAAACTTACCCATGTAGTATCCTGTCTTTGAAACTGCAGCTGAGTTATCAGAGCCATAAGGGGTAAGATCTGCACCGGCAACCTCTTTCCCATCGACTTTATTATAATGGATCTCCATTACATGACCGCGGAAGGTACATCCATCATACAAGATATTGGCATAAAAGCGATAATCGCGGTTATCATACGGATGAGCAGGATCATACGGTTTTCCATCGCGCATACCATACTCATTGATATGATTCTGTGTAGGAGTATAAGCGGCAGTAGTACCTCCAAAAAAAGGAGAGACAGACTCACGGTCTAATTTATGACCAAAACCATTAGCATAATCTCCATTATCAGAATGCTGAACTTCAAGAATAGACTCCTGACTGTTCTTTGTCAAGAAGATTTTGCGATATTCATTTTTTATATCCTCCTGAGTAGTTCCGTTTATGCTTATCAGCGAATAAGGAAGCTTCATTACATCTTCATAAGAAGAAGCTGCCTTGGTAAGCATCTCATGAGAACGATCCGTGGTAAACCCAAGATAACTTTTTTCCTTATTCTGGAAAACAGGACTGGATGCCCAGAAATAGGTTTTAGCCTTGAGCATCAGAGCCACTCCTTTGGTTACCCGGCCGACATTGTCTGTTGTATTCTTCTCCGGAAGTAATGATGCGGCTAAGCCGGCTTCTTCAGCAATGAAAGAAACCATTTCATCATACGAAGCACGCGGGAATTTTGTTCCGTCATTCAAAGGATCATAAGGTTGCTTGATAAGCAACGTTCCTCCAAACTGACGAAGCAGCATATAGTAATAATAGGCTCTGAAGAAATGAGCCTCACCCAGAAGTCTGTTTTTATGATCACCATCCTTTATCTTGTCCTGGTTCTCAAACAATATATTAACAGATTGAATACGGGTATAGTAATTTGTCCAGTTTGAAAGCGCTTTACGTGTTATCTCGGACATGGTACTCTTTAATATATCTCCATAAGCCGTGTTGTACCAATCTGCTTTACTGACAATAATCTGATCGGCAAACCAGGGAAGATATTCTCTGGAAATACCTTTTAATAATGAATTGGTAGGCATATAAACAGAGAAACCGCTATTCATATTTCTATATAAAGGCAACACATATTCATCAAGAAGCAAATCACTTCCCCAGATAGTTTTCTGAGAAAGCTTATTGTTGGGCTCATCACGAAAAATGCTGTCACATCCGGTTTGTATAAACAGGGTGACTAACAAAAATGCCGAAAGTATATATTTCTTATAGTTCATAATTGAAAACATATGATAAGTACAGTTTATTAGAAACCAAAGTTTAAAGTCATTGCATAAGAACGCTGTATGGGGTAACCACGCAAAGATTCAGGGTCCATATCCTTTAATGTGGACCAGGTAACCAGATTACTTCCCTGCAATGAGAGACTCAAAGAAGAGATCTTCAGTTTCTTCAATACCGACGCAGGTAGGGCGTATCCAAAAGACAACGTTTTCAAACGAACGAAATCACAGTTTTTCACCCAAAAGGTAGACTCCAGACGATTGTTATCATTAGCTGTAGCGAACTTTATACGAGGATATTCTGCATCAGGATTTTCGGGTGTCCAGGTATCAGTCAGATGATATTGCTGAAAACGCTGTAAGCTACTATTCTCAAGTGAATAAAGTTCTTTTATATTCTTCTTATAACCAGACAATCCCTGGAACATTGCATTAATGAAGAATCCATTATATTTTAAATTCAGCTTAAAACTCATGGATAAATCGGGGTAAGAAGAGTTCTTTACAGGTATTTTATCCGCATCAGTCAATTTTCCATCACCGTTTTGATCTTTGTACTTGATATCACCGGGAGCTAATGTTGCATTGCCGGAATTATCCTGATCTAATTTCTGACTTTGAATTTCTTCATAGCTCTTGAAAAGTCCGTCGGCCTGATACATCCACCACACCATACTACTTGTTCCAACACGTTTCTTATTCTCTGCTACAGAAGATTCGTCTCCATAATCAAGATATTTATCATTTGTTTTAGACAGAGTCAGTTCCGCGTCATACTTAAATTTATTAATAGTATTTTTATGTGTAATGGTAAGATCCCATCCCCACGCCTTTAATTTACCAAAGTTCATATATGGAAGATTGCCTTCAACACCGGTAGAAGGTGGATAGAGGTAAGAAGGAGCCTGAGCAAGCATATCAGTCTGATATCTCCAATAATACTCAAAAGAAAGGCCCAACCGATTATTCCAGAAACCTAAATCGGTTGCAATGTTATAATCACGGCTTTTCCCCCAGGTTAGATCCGGATTAGGATAGCTACCTGTACTAAGAACAACCCCGGGTTTAATAGAGCTGCCAATATTGTACCCCTGACGAAGAGAATACATATAGTTCAGCAAGTATGAGAAGTTATCAACATCACCATCATTTCCGAGGAGACCCATAGACCCCCTGAACTTAACATTAGACAAGACATCTTGTTTCCAGGTTTTGAAAAACTCTTCGTTGGATAAGACCCAGGAAGCAGATACAGAAGGGAAAAAGCCCCATCTTTTATCCGGAGCAAACTTAGTGGATCCATCGACCCGGAAATTACCTTCAAGGAAATAACGGTTATCATATCCATAAGTAAGACGGCCAATCAAAGAAGCACGTTCTGTATAAGATTCATCACCGGATAAAAGCGCTGAAGTAGCCGTACCCATAACCTCAGGATAAACACCCGGCATATCCTGATTTGTGCCATCCAGATACCTCACGTTATAGTCCTGGTAATTCGCAACCAGTAAACCGGAAACATTGTGCTTAGCAGCAAAAATCCGGGAATAATTAACACCTGCCTCCAATAACTTATTATCAACGAACTGATCTCTTTCTTCTAAAGATATTTTAGCCTTTGGATAAACAGTTAAAGGATCTTGTGAGGTAGTGTTTGTGTTTTTATCAAAAAGATAAAGTGGAACGGGACTATTGAATGTTTTCTTTGTAGTGCTATTGTTATCGAAAGTTGCACGCAAATAAGCTGAAAGTCCTTTTACAAAAGGTATATCATAGTTCAGGTTTGCTGTGATTGTGCTCATATTAAACTTATTCTTCACATATCCTCCTAGTCCGTCAACAGCAATAAGAGGATTACTCCCGCTGATGCTGGCCAGCGAACCATCGGTAAAGCGAAGTACCTGCAAAGGAGAATAATTATATGCGGCATCAATCGTTGTATAGCTTGTATTCTTATTGTCAGAGCGGGAACCGTTCATATCTATAGAAAAGACAAGCCCTTTGAGCAAAGTGGCATCCAGCTTTACAGAATAATTATAACGATCGCGTCCAATGCCACTGTACAAACCGGTTGTACTGGCATAGCCTCCTGAAATATAATAATTTACGAACTGATTTCCACCATTCAAAGATAAACTATGGGTACTGGATGAACCAAACTTCTTTAAGTAATCAAGCATATTTTCATCCCCATAAACATTAGGAGTTGAATGTGTACGGATTGCCTCCAGCTGTTCATTTGTGTATGGAGAATAGGTACTTGAAGGAGTATTGTCTACTGCTCTATTGTACAACTTAGCATATTCATAGGCATTTAAAAATTCCGGTAACTTTGTAGCTTCCTGAAGACCAAATTGTCCACGGTAGTTTACACGCACTTTCTGCTCACCTTTTCCTCTCTTCGTTTTTACCAGAATCACCCCATAAGCGGCACGGGCACCATATACAGCTGATGCTGCAGCATCTTTCAGGATCGAGATACTTTCCACATCATCGGGATTAAGATCGGAAAGGCGGGTTTCTTCACCAGAGTTATTAGTAAAACGAGGTACACCATCAATAACCAATAACGGAGCCCCCTTTACACCACGGATACTGAGAGTAGATTCTTTAGAAGAACTGGGATCACCGGTAGACGACATAACCTGCAATCCGGCAACCTGACCATTTAAAGCCTGGTCTATGTTTAAAGCCGGCATATTCAAAAGTTCTTCTCCATGTATCACTTCTATTGAACTGGTAAGAGCTGACTTCTTCTGCGTTCCATAACCTACCACAACAATTTCATCTAATTGCCGCGCACCATCTTTCAGTGTTACTTTAATATTATTTTCTCCCGGTTTCAGTTTTACGGTCTGTGGCTGATAACCTATGAAAGACACAACGAGCTCTACATCAGTAGATGAAACCGACATAGAGAAATCACCATTCAGATCGGTTATTACTCCGGTTGTTTTAGCCTTGGCTTTCACATTAGCTCCTATAATTCCATCTCCTGAAGCATCTACAACCCTACCTTTTAAGGTGTAGGGATGAGCTGCGTTCTGAGCTGAAATGCCTATAGCAACAAAGCAAAGTAATAAGCATATTATATTCTTCATACTTTGCCTTTTATTTCTTAAACAAATTATCAATTGTTATCACCTGATAATCATAGAACTCTTTGTCGGCCTTTGTTTTTGCAGAAACTTTGTGTAGCTTATACAATTGAGAGATTCTCTTTAACTGAGCCATCATCATTGGTTCTAAATGATCCTGAGATAAGGAAGGTAATCCAATATTAATACGGGCAAAAGAGTGATGTTCATCAGAATTTAAAGAAGAACAACTGCAAGGAATAGAAGGCTCATTATCAAGACTCACCAAATCATTATATGCGTCTAATGCAAAAGCACTTTTCTTAGCTGCTGCGGCATTCAGATTAGTATATTTTATCATTACATCAATCAGGGATTTCTGCAAGTTAATATCTGCATTGGTCAAAGCTGAATTACTCAAAGTAGCTTTGAAAACTTCCGCAATCACGTCATTCATATAATCATCCAGTTTATAATTATGTACCGGATCTATTTTTTCTGCTTCAGAGATACGATATAATGCAGTACCATTCAAAAGGCAACCAGCAACCGACGAGCATAACTTGTCGTTTGAGTTCATATCAAGACTCAGTTTCATCATCAGTTTTCCCGGAGTGAGCCAGTCATTATAAGTGCGTGCCTGATTAACAAGCCAGATTAAAGCTCTTTTCTGATCTTTTTTTGGCAGATAGTTCTTTAAGAATCCTGTCTCACCTTGTCTTACTTCTTCAAATCTTACCCCACCGATATATGGCATCACATGACGTAAATGACGGGTATACTGCTTTACTATTTCAGAATAGATATTTTCTACATCATCGTAGGTATTTCCTTTTTGCAGTGTCCAGGATTCTAAATTCTTCATAATAATTTTCAGGTTACTTATTGCCAGATTTCCAGCTTTCATATGGTCGTTACCCAAATCTTCGGTCTGGTCAGTCGGATCAATTGTTCCTAAAAATTGCTGAGCTCCAAATTCATACATCGGATTGTTCTTCTTTTCTTCTATCCATCTTGTCAAAGTGGGCTTCTCATCAGCAGGGGTCTTAGCATCCGAAATTAAACGATAACCCCAGTTTATTGCATAGATATCATATACGCCCAATACAGGAGGAGTTAATTTTACGCCTTTTTCAACATCTCCCGGTTGTGCAACAAAATTATTTCTTGCATAATCCATAATACTTGGAGTAGTGCCATACTTTTGGGTAAACGAGGCACTCCGCAATGAATCAACAGGATATGAGTAGCTTGCACCCATATTATGCATTAATCCTAATGTATGACCAATCTCATGTGCTGCAGCATAACGAATAGATTCACGCATTACATCATCATCAAATACAGGTTTGCGAACACGAGGGTCAACAGCTGCAGTTTGAGTAAAGCGCCAGTTATGCAACAAAGAGATAATATTATGATACCAGATAACATCTGCACACAGAATTTCGCCTGTCCTTGGATCAACATAGCTTGGCCCCATTGCATTAGCAACCGGAGTAACTGCATACTTTACACAACTATATCTCATATCGTCCGGATCAAAGTCCGGGTCATTGCTTGGGTAATCCCTGGCAACAATCGCATTCTTGAATCCTGCAGTTTGAAACGCTCTGTTCCAATCTTCGATACCTTGTTTAACAACCCCTCTCCATTTCTCAGGGAAAACAGTATCCACATAAAAAACAATCGGTTTCTTTGGTTCAACCAATTCCCCCTTCAGGTATTTTTCCATGTCTCCGTCTTTAGGCTCTAACCTCCAACGATGGATGTAATTGAAAGGTTCCACTTTATCCTTATTAGAAGTATATATGTCCATATCCGAGTTAAAGAAGCCCACTCTGTTATCCTGCAAACGCATTCTCATTGGATTATCAGGTAATACGCAAAAAGAGCGATGCACTGTAACGGTATAAGGTTTGTCCAAAGGCTGAGTAGAATACGATAGCATACTAACAATTTCAATATTCCTGGAGAAGGTTTTCAAACCAACAATATTAGATGCATCAGAAACAAAAATACCTTTTATAGCATCCGAAGAACCAAACAATTTGGATATCGGATTTTCTTGCTTAATAGGGCTGATACTTTTTTCGTTTCCTCCAAAGAAGCTGGTCACGTCAATAACTACGTTTTTGTCGTTTCTTGCTACGATTTTAAATCCTTTAAATACCGGATCGGAGAAATTACGTGCAAAAGAGGGAGCAATTGGATCATTCATATCCACGAAGTTACTACTCTGAACCAAATGCATATATACATTCTGATTATCTTTACTAAAACGAATCAGCATTGGACTTGTGATCATTTGTCCAGCTACAAAATCGCGTGTATTACTTGTTGAAGCAACACGATTGGCCAACAGATAAGTATGTGCAAACGCTGAATCGGAAATCTCAAAATACAATTTGCCTTCCTTACTATTTAAGTGGGTTATAAAAAAACCTTTTTGAGTCTTTGCCTCTTTTGTGATTTTTTTATAATCTGCATTTGTGCTGCTTGTAGAATCTTTTTTTAATTCAAGGCTAGCCAAAACTTTAGATTTTTTCCCAAAACAAGAAGTATTAAAAGAAAATAACATAATTAACAAAAGGATGCTAAAAAAACCTACTCTCATAACTGTTTATTTAATTTTTATAATAATAACTAATAATCAATACATTTTACATAATGACACATAATAGTAGATATATATAACTATTTGTGCACAAAGTTATCTATAAAAAGTATAAACGCCTTATATTTATGGGAAAATTATGCTATAATTTATAAATATTATTCATACTTTTACAAAAAATTTAAAATTTACTTGATATGAAGAAAAAATTACTTTCATTATTATTGCTGCTTTGTGTTACTTTTTTGGCAAATGCCGGGGAAGAACCAACTATCACTTTAACCGCGTCAACAGGATTGACCACTCCATTAACCCTTTCTTTTGCTGCAAGCGAAGCGGGTGTTAAACTTCTGGTAGACTGGGGAGATGGAACCATGGTAGAAACCCCTGAAATAGCTGTTCCTGACGGTTACGGAGCATCGACAAGCGTAGCTGGAACACCTGTTGGTGAGGGAGTTATTAAAATCTACGGCTCAAAAATTGTATTATTTGATTGCAGTTTTACTAGTGGAGCGCCCAAAGTTTCTGCACTGGATATTACTAAAGCTGTGAACTTACAGGAATTAGATGTTACATCAAATTCTTTAGTCACATTAAATACTGAAAATAATACAAATTTAGTCAAGTTAGTTTGTATGAACAATCTTTTAACAGCTCTGGACCTAACAAAGAACACCGCTTTAACATCATTAGATTGTACAAACAATAAACTAACAGTGTTAAATCTTTCTCAGAACACACTTCTGAAAACTCTTAAATGTGGTACAAATCAGCTGAGTACGTTAGACTTAACTAATAATACAGTATTAACGGATTTATATGCATTGACCAATCAGCTCACTTCAATCAATCTGTCTAAGAATGTAAATCTTGGTTATGTTTCACTGAATGCTAACCTGTTAGGATCCTTAGACGTTACAAATTGTAACAAGATAACAAGATTGTTCTGCCTGTCCAATAAACTAACAGAACTTAAGACCGGTACCATCGCAACAGGATTAAACTGCAGCAAGAACAAACTAACATTTACTACTCTTCCTGCGATCTCAACTTTAGGTACTGGTTACACTTATTATCCACAAGATAGCTTGTCAATAGCTAAAAGTATTCAAGTTGGCGATGAGCTTGATCTTTCCGCTCAAAACAACATAAATGGAGTTTTGACTGCTCCCCAGGCTACCACTTACACCTGGCAAACAAAAACAGGTACAGCCTTGGTTGCCGGAACAGATTACACAGAAAATAATGGTAAGTTTACTTTCTTAAAAGCTACCAGTGAAGAAATTTATGCTAAAATGGCATCGACTGCATTTCCTAAATTCACAGCCGCAAATTCTTTTATGACTACTACTATGAAAGTTCTAAGCAGTACTGTGGGCATGGCAAATTCATCAGCTGATTTAGTGCAGGTATTTAATCAATCAGGCGACCTGTATATTTCCAATCTAAAAGGTGGAGAAAACATTAAGATTTACAATGCTCAAGGTGCAAAAATAGCAGAGACTGTTAATAATAACGCGACAGCTAATTTCACAGTCAAATCTGGTATTTACATTGTAACAGTTAATGGAAAAGCTTATAAGGTTGCTATTCAGTAATTTTCCATATACAGAATACAACTTACGGAATTATATAGCTGCTATTTATAGCTTAAAAGGCTGCCCGAAGAAGGCAGCTTTTTTTTTCAAAGGATTGAGACGATCACTAAATCAGAAAGGGCTATCCTAACGGATAGCCCTTTCTTTTAAAAAAAAGGGAAGTCTCACGACTTCCACAATTCTTCTAACCTTAAATCTAAATCTCTATGAAAAAAACGTTGTGCAAATATACAGTTTTTTATCTCCGCAAGATGTTAATGAAGCGTAGTAAGTATTAATTTAATCAAAGCTTCATAGATTTTATTAAGTTTTAATAATTGAGGGACTCCAATGAGGTACATTTGCTTGCGTGCACGCGTTAAAGCGACATTCAGTTTGCGATCTATCAGCACACCATTTTCTTCAGTGATATTGCTCAGGAACTGAAGCTGCCACGGATAGTTTACACTGAAGGAGTAGATGATGACATCCCGCTCACTCCCCTGGAAACGTTCCACAGTATCGACCAGTATCTCATTGAGCGCTGGAATCTCCCGAAGGGCCAGTTCTTTCCGGATCATGGCAATCTGACTGCGGTAAGGGGTGATAATACCCAGCGTACGGGTTACATCAAATGAGGAAGGGGAACGGTGATAAACCTGCGCAGCAATATCTGCCGCCAGACGAGCTTCAAATATATTACACTTATCGGAAGCTCCTCCTTTACAGGGCTCGGAAGGAATAAACTGTACACGAGGTCCATAAGGAGAAGTGCTGTCCGTTTGATGGGGCAACCCCACAGGTTCGAGTTTGCCTCCATAGAAGGCCATATTAGGGAAAAGGGCTACAGCAGGATTCATCCGTCCCTGTCTGCAAAGCATATCCACCGCACGGGTTTCCACACCTGATTGATCCTGAGACAGGCCGGAACAATCTCCTTTATTTGTATAGAAGCGATAGAGGCGTTCGAAGAGAGAGTCCCTGAGGTTGGTAATACCCACCGATAGCAACTCCTCACTGCAGACACGGGACTGCTCCCCACTTTGCAGCACCACAGCAGGAAGCTGTTTGTGGTCGCCGATAAGGATAAACCGGCCGACGGCATTCTCCCCTGCCCTGTTTCTGGCACAAAGTATGCCCAACAGTTGGGATTCAAGTATCTGGGTAGCCTCATCGACAATAGCCACATCGAATCTCTTCAGACGGAAGAGATCTGTCTTTGTGGAGAGAGAGGCTACGGTGCCCACCATCACCCGACAACCAGAGATGCGTTCGTTCACCTCGGAACGGCGGTTGCAGGAGGCCAGTACGTTTTCAATAAGGTGGGGACGGAACCGCTCTTCGCAGGAGAGTTCACTGCCCACCCGTATATAATCGATCTCCGGAGAGATGGAGGAAATGGATTTGCAGATCTCGTCCACCGCCCGGTTGGTATAGGCCAGCAATAGAATTTGTGTATCCGGATTCTGATGAAAAGCGGTGACCATCTGCTTCAATGCCCGGGAGGTTTTTCCGGTTCCCGGAGGTCCCACAAGCAGGAAGAAATCCAAGGCTGCCTGCGCTTTCAGGGATACACGGTCAAAATCGTCCGTGGCACAAGCTATCTGTTCATCGAAAGAGGTATCAAACCGGGGCTGACGCTGAGCCAGCAACAAGTCGCGACGGTCCTGATTGGCTCCGGCAAAAAGCGTGAGTGCCTGAAACATACTTTTATATGCGGTATCCATATTATCGTGTTCCACCGCATAAGTGCTCTGTTGTGGAAGTACGGAGGGATTCTGCTGGGTGGCACGGATGCGCACGGTAATCTCCCGGGAATCAATGGCGGCGATACTTCCTTTAAAGACCATCTTATTTGTGGCACTATCATCGGCCTTGTTTCGCTCATAAAACAGCACTACATCTCCCACCCGGAAATTGGGCAGAAATTCTTCCTTATATTCGGGAATGGCAAATACCACCGTAGCTTTCCGGGCATCGGCGGCACGATTCTCTTTAATGGTAAGATCGTAAAGAATCTCTCCGGCTTCCCGTTTCTCATCGAGCGTAGCCAGCCACAGAGAAGAACTTCCTGCACGTCCATCATATTCCATTTCTCCGGATTTGGAAGTATATTGTTCCTTCACAACGAAGTTATAGAGCGTGAGGTAATAGCTCTGCTCCAACGGGGAAAGTGCTGAAAAGTTGTTACCAAAGACGTTGATGGAGGGAGCGAGATAGCGTTCCCAGAACATGCCCCGCAATTTTTTTTCATTGAGCACGGCAGGGGTGATTTCACTAAGTACACTGGCCGTATATTCGGGACGGTTGTGCAACTGCACAGCATGCTCTCCGGCCACAATAAGATTGCGCAGGTTGATGGCCCGGCGAACCAATGCCCACGACGGGCGGGCAGGATAAAGCAACGGATAGCGGGTATAGAGCAGATAGGGATGCACCTTGCTGTGATCTACGCCCATGCTATACTGAAGCACAGCCTGGTAAAGGAGCATCTGCACCTTATGGTTTTCTTTGGGTTCCACCTTTCCTTTAATAGTATATTCGTCCGCCTTACCCGATTTCATCTCTATAAAGCTGCCCATATCCCGCTGCATATAGTCGAGCCGTCCTTGCAGACCAAGTGCTTCGCATACATATGAAGGTTCGAGCACGGCATCTTCTTTATTCAGTTGATAACCGGGGGCATGAAAAGTATCGGTGACTATTTCTTTGAGATGTTCGAAGTGGCTCTTGCAATCATTAAAGAATTCGAATTCCATCTTCGGATCGAGTAGTTCGTCACAGGAGGCCAGCTCGATGGGATAAGTACGGAAAGCTTTGCGCATGCATTCCAGGTAATCGGCCTCACCATCGGCATGAATCCATTCGTCGAGAAAGAGGTTGGCAATGTTACCCAGCAACAACGGACGTGTGTTGGACATGGGTTGTAACCTTGCCAGCAGATAGTTGGCCGGATGATGACCGTAATCCTTGAAACACTCGGCAAGAGTACTGATATCGATGAGATAATCGGGTTCAAGCACAATCATGGAGGGAGTGAGAACACCCTCTTTATCAACCGTAACATCGAGCAGATTGAGTTGGGCATGCGGCCAGAGATGCGGAATGGTTTCATTAAACTCATGATTCAGCGCAGAGACACCGTAACGTACCTGCAAAGGTTCGTTCACCGTGCGGTCCGCCGGGATGACATACAGATAAGAGTCGTCCGAATACTGGAAGCAGACTCTCATCTTCCGGATCCGTTCGCCGCGCGGAACAGGAATGGCAGACAGCGGAAGATCAGCCTGCCTGGGCAACAGATCATAAAGTACCTGAGGAATATCCTCCTTAAGTAAGGTTTTTACCGTTAATGTCAGCGTACGGAGATCGCGGAGAAGATGTTCACAGGTAGGCTCCTCACGCCTATTCATCACCGCATTGGACGTAAGCCGGAAGGTATGCAGCTGATTCTGGATGTTACGGGAGAGTCCGGCAACAGAAGCCATGTAGCTGATGCGGGCCGATAGATCTGTTATCTGCAACCGTCTGTCCTGCAGGAACTGACGGCAAAAACGTTCGAGCAGATCGCGCATCTGCCGGTATTTCATTGTAAGAGAAGTCTCTTCGCTGAGGTATATTCTCAGGAGTGAGTCATAATATTCATTTGCTTCCTGATTCATTGCTCTATTAGGTTCACTTCTCTATCGGCGTTAGTCCCGGAATCATCTCTCAAAAGGATGCTCACCCGGAACCAAAAAACGTCTTTATAGAATGATTTATTCAGATATTACCTCTTTCTTGTTCTTGATAATAAGGATGCTCATCTCATAGAGCAGGCAGAGAGGAATGGCCACGACTGAAAGGGTGAAAGGATCGCCCGTTGGAGTAATAATGGCTGCCAGAACAAAGATAATCACAATGGCATGCTTTCTGTATTTCCGGAGAAAGGACTTAGTAACAAGTCCGACCTTGGCAAGCAGCCAGGTAACCAGAGGAAGTTCAAAAACCAACCCCATCATCAGGATCAGCATCATGAAGTTATCAATATAAGAATTGAGAGAGATTTGATTGTTAATTGTCTCACTCAACTGATAGGTTGCCAAAAAGCGCAGGGTAAGGGGAAAGACCATAAAATAACCCAGTAATACCCCCAGAAAGAACATGATTGTTCCAATACTCAGAGCTGTACGCACATTGTTCTTCTCGTTCTGGTAGAGTGCCGGTTTGATAAAGCGCCATACCTCGAACAACAAATAGGGTACGGAAGCAATTACCGCCATCCAGAAAGAGGAGGAGATATGAATAAAGAAAGGTGCCGCCAGATTGATATTGATCAGCTTCACCTCAAATTTCTGAGTAAAAAAGTCACCGGAGAGGTGGAGCAAGTCCCCTATCCTGTGAAGTAATGCATAGAATGCAAAATTGTTGTGGCAGGGTGCAAGGATGACTGAGTCGAACAAATAGGGCATTATAATAAAAAAGCCTGTCAGCAAAACAACCCATAACCCACATACTCTGAACAGCACACGCCGTAACTCGTCCAAGTGATCCCAGAACGTCATTTCAGCCATGTGCACTTATTTTTTTTCTTCTTCCGTTGACTTTACAATCTCGTCTTTAGTGGCTTTAATCTCATCTTCAGCCTCTTTCATACCGTCTTTGAAGCTCTTGACACCTTTGCCAAGCCCTTTCATAAGTTCGGGTATCTTTTTTCCACCAAAAAGCAGAAGTACAATTAACGCAATAACAAGTAATTCAGGACCTCCAAGGTTTAGAAATAAAAGGATGCTTGACATAAATTCGGTTTATTTAGATTAATTATTCATTGTTGATTTGCCAGCAAAGCTAAACAAAAATAGCCAACCAGCAAGCCTTTTTTTATTTTTATATGTTAAATTCAGCAGCAGAGAACTTATTCCCTGCTGCAGTATAATGCCCGATGCAGATTTCCTCTTGTTAATCCTGGAAATAGACTCTCTTCACGCGGGAAGAGACACTGGTAAGGATCTCATAAGGAATGGTACCCAGAATGTCAGAGAGGACAGTGATAGGGAGTCCTTCGCCAAAAATGACCGCTTTGTCGCCCTCCTTGCACTCTATATCCGTAACATCGATCATGCAGACATCCATACAGATATTACCCACATAAGGAGCCTTCTTTCCGTTGACCATGCAATAGGCATTGCCGTTGCCCAGATGGCGGTTCAATCCGTCGGCATATCCAATTGGGATAGCAGCAATGCGGGAATCTCGATCGAGATGTCCCTTGCGGCTGTAGCCCACAGTATCTTCCTTAGACACATCGCGTATCTGAAGAATGGTAGTCTTCAGTGTACTTACATTATTAATAATGGAGTTGTCCACAGCACTAACGCCATAGAGTCCGATACCCAGACGCACCATATCGAGCTGTGCCCCGGGGAATCTTTCGATACCGGCAGAGTTACAGATGTGACGCAGAATTTTATGCTGGAAAGCAGAAGTCAGTTCCAAAGAGGCCTTTTCAAAAGTATCAATCTGCTGGCGGGTGAAGGCATCAAACTTTTCACTGTCACTACCTACCAGGTGAGAAAAGACTGAGCGGGGAAGAACTGCGTTCTGCGACTTCAGTCGTTTAATCAGCTCAGGCACCTCTGTGGGAGCAAATCCCAGACGGTGCATACCTGTATCCAGTTTCACATGAATAGGGAAATTGGTGATACCCTGTTTCTCGGCTGCTTTAATCAAGGCTTCGAGCAACTGAAAACTGTAAACCTCCGGTTCAAGGCGATAGTCGAACATGGTTTTGAAAGCGGACATCTCAGGGTTCATGATAATGATAGAACCGGTGATACCTGCTTTGCGAAGATCGGAACCTTCGTCGGCTACAGCTACAGCCAGATAATCCACCTGATGATCCTGCAGGGTTTTTGCCACTTCATAAGAGCCGGCACCGTAAGCAAAGGCTTTCACCATGCAGACCATTTTTGTTTCAGGCTTCAGTTTGGCACGGAAGTAATTAAGATTGCTGACAAGAGCATTGAGGTTGATCTCCAGAATGGTTTCGTGTACCTTAAGTTCCAGTTCGTCCGAAATACGTTCGAAAGCAAAATCCCGTGAACCTTTGATCAGGATCACTTCACGATTCAGGGAAGCAAACACTTCAGACTGAAGGAACGAGTCGGTATTGGGAAAGAAATATTTTTCGATCTCAAACTTCTTGGCACAGGAAGTAATCTCGGGGCCTACTCCTATTATTTTATGGATACCTCTGCTGTGTACCAGTTGAGCCACCTTTCGATAGAGCAATGTGGTGCTTTGTCCTGTTTCCAGTAAATCGGAAAGGATCAGTGTACGTTTCATTCCTTTGGCTTCCGAACGACGGTAAAGGAAATCAAGTGCGATATCGAGTGACGCGATATCTGAATTATAAGTATCGTTAATAAGCACACAGCTATTTTTACCCTCTTTTACTTCGAGACGCATGGCCACCGGTTCCAGTTTAGCCATTCTCTTAGAGATCTCTTCGTAAGGCACCATCAGGTAAAGACATGCTGCCAGACAGTTGAGAGAGTTTTCGATGGAAGCATCATCAATGAAAGGAATGGTATAGCTATTGTCAAATCCCAGATAACGATAATTAATAAGGGTACTATCAGTATTCTTGACTATAGAGCTGATATACAGCGGTTTTTCCTTGTCATTTCTTGACCAGGCTATTTCTCTGGCAGCAAGCATGGATTTAGTCATACAATCTACAATGAGATCATTGTCACCATTATAAATTACTACATCGCATCCCTTGAACAGGGAAATTTTTTCCATACATTTTTCCTGCAGGGAAAAGAAATTCTCCTGATGTGCACCGCCAATATTGGTGAGTATACCAATGGTAGGACGGATAATAGACTGCAGAGCTCTCATCTCTCCCATTTCCGAGATGCCGGCTTCAATGATGGCCAGTTGGGAATGTTCGTTTAAATGCCAAACAGAGAGCGGCACACCAATCTGTGAATTGTAGCTGCGAGGGGAACGGGTAACTACCTGATCCGGACTGAGCAGCTGATGCAGCCATTCCTTAACCACGGTTTTGCCGTTACTTCCCGTAACTCCGATTACCGGAATATGAAATTTTGAGCGATGCACTTCCGCAAGCTTTTGCAATGATTTCAAGGGATTGGATACCACAAGAAAATTTGCCTCAGCGAAAAATTCATTAGCAGGAATTCTACTGACTACAAAGTTTCTGACGCCACGGGCATATAAATCAGGGATATATTTATGTCCGTCGTTGCGTTTACTCTGTAAAGCAAAAAAAAGTGTTTCTTCAGGAAAACATAGTGACCGGCTATCAGTTAGCAACCAGTCGATTCGTGATTCTTTATCACCAGTGCGCTTCGCGCCCAGAAGTTGTGAGATAGTTTCTATAGAATACGACATAATTCAATTTCTTTTTCGACATCTAAGAAAGGACATTTTTCTTTAAGTTGATTTATTTTTAACACAATTTGGCTTAAAAAAGACTTATGTTGTTCCGTTCCCGGATGGAAAGGTTTATGCTGCAGAGCTTTACTTATCTGACCCCATTCTTTCATGATTTGTCTGGTTTCTTTCGAGAAATAGCAGTTACCAAAACACTCCCAAAGATAATTTATTGCCACAGAAGAAGGGTGAAGCATATCTTCGGCATAAAAACGGTAATCGCGTAGCTCGTCGACCAATAGTTCATAAGAAGGAAAATAGAACACATGCTGAGGGAAGTGATTCTTCAGCTCATCAATGGCAAGCAGCAGAACAGCTTTGCTTAGCTGATTGCCATGCATACCGTCTTTTACATGGCGGATGGGACTGACAGAAAAGAGAAGTTTCAGATCCGGAGTAGTTTTCAACATTTCGTCTATTAACGGGAGGTAGGTTTCCACAATCTCAGCAACGCTTAACAACCGACGTGTAAACACACGATCCGGAAGTTTGTGGCAGTTGGCCACAACGGTGCCGGTTTGTCTGTATTCGTAAACATAAGCCGTACCGAAAGTGACAAGCAGGTAATTGAGCCCTGAGAACTGACGGACAGCCTTATCCATACGGCTATTGATTTTCTCCAGACATTCCGTAGAAGAGGATGCAGAGAAAGAGCCATGATGCATAAAGCTGTGGTACAACCCTTTATATTCGAACAAATCCGTTTCAGCAAATGTTTTCTTATTGACCAGGCAGCGCAACCCACCGGCTATCGAGAGTGGATTGTAGAGGACTCCAAACGGGTTCACATCACAGCTGAACTTATTTGCCGCCAATAAGTTTCCTATATTCTCAGCGAAGCAAGAGCCCAGTAACAGAATTTTATCGGAATAGCTGATATAAAGCTCTTTTTCAGGAAGCTCCACTAATGTTCTGAATTCCATTTATATATGTACTAATATTTGACCTCAATAAAAATATCCCTGCAAAAGTAAACATCTTATGAGTTATTTATGCTAATTTTGCAACAAATTTGTCTAATAATGAAGAATAACCAAACATATAGCTTGCTTAATGGCATTAACTGTCCGGGAGATCTTCGCAAACTCAACGTGGATGTACTTCCTGAGGTCTGTAAAGAACTGAGGCAAGATATCATTGATGAACTATCTTGTAACCCGGGACATTTTGCGGCGAGCCTGGGAGCTGTGGAGCTGACAGTAGCTCTGCATTATGTATTCAATACACCGTATGATAGAATTGTATGGGATGTGGGGCATCAGGCTTATGCTCACAAGATACTGACCGGAAGGAGAAAAGCTTTTTCCACCAACCGGAAACTGAAAGGTCTGCGACCGTTCCCTTCTCCGGATGAGAGCGAGTATGACACGTTTACCTGCGGACATGCCTCCAACTCCATATCTGCTGCATTGGGTATGAGTGTGGCAGCCAAGCACAAGGGTGAGAAGAACCGCCATGTGGTGGCCGTAATTGGGGATGGATCCATGACGGGTGGTCTGGCTTTTGAAGGGCTGAACAATGCCTCGTCCACGCCAAACAACCTGCTGATTGTACTCAACGACAACGACATGGCTATAGACCGTACCGTGGGAGGCATGAAGGAGTATCTGCTCAACCTGACAACGACCAACCGCTATAACCGGATACGGCAACTGATTGCCCGTGTGATGTTCCGCTGGGGAATACTGAATGAATCACGCAGGAAAAGTCTGATACGCTTCAATAACAGTCTGAAAACACTGTTATCACAGCAACAAAATATTTTTGAGGGAATGAGTATCCGCTACTTCGGACCCTTCGACGGACATGACGTAAAGAATATAGCCCGGGTAATGAATGATATAAAAAACATGGAAGGTCCTAAACTTTTACACTTGCATACAATCAAAGGTAAAGGTTTTGAACCGGCTGAGAAATCAGCTACCGTGTGGCATGCTCCAGGACTCTTCGATAAAGAGACCGGAAAACGAATTATCACCAATACAAAAGGTCTGCCTCCCCTCTTTCAGGAGGTTTTTGGTCACACCTTACTGGAGCTGGCAAAACAGAATGATAAGATTACAGGTGTAACTCCCGCTATGCCTACAGGATGTTCCATGAACATTATGATGAATGAGATGCCCGACAGAGCATTTGATGTGGGTATTGCCGAAGGACATGCTGTTACCTTCTCGGGAGGAATGGCAAAGGACGGACTGATTCCTTTCTGCAACATTTACTCTTCATTTATGCAACGGGCGCTTGATAATATGATTCACGATGTAGCTATTCAGGACCTGAATGTGGTGCTTTGCCTGGATCGCGCCGGACTGGTGGGTGAAGACGGACCTACTCATCATGGAGTATTTGACATGGCTTATCTGCGTTGTATCCCAAATCTGACCATAGCCTCACCTTATGATGAGCATGAGCTTCGCCGATTAATGTACACCGCTCAGTTGCCAGACAAAGGACCGTTTGTAATCCGTTACCCCAGAGGAAGAGGCTCATTAGTAGACTGGACTTGCCCGCTAGAGGAGATACCTGTAGGTACCGGAAGAAAGTTGAAAGATGGAAAAGATATGGCTATTATCAGCATTGGCCCTATAGGAACTGTTTCTGCAAAAGCAATTGCAAGGGCGGAAGCTGAAGCTGAAGGGATAACCATTGCTCATTACGATTTACGTTTCCTGAAACCGCTGGATGAGAACCTGCTTCACGAGGTAGGACAACATTTCAGCAAAATAATCACCATAGAAGATGGAGTAACAGAAGGAGGCATGGGAAGCAGTATTTTGGAATTTATGTCTGATCATAACTACACGCCACAGGTAAAAAGAATTGGTATTCCCAATATCTTTGTGGAACATGGTAATATAAAGGAACTTTTCAAGTTATGCGGAATGGATGAAATGAGTATTTATAAAGTTTTAAAATCTCAATTATGAAAATTATTATAGCAGGTGCCGGGGCTGTTGGCACACATTTAGCTAAACTTCTTTCCCGGGAAAAACAGGACATTGTTCTGATGGACGATAATGAAGAGAAACTGATTGCAATGGATGGCAACTTTGACCTGATGACGGTATGTGCCTCTCCTACCTCTATTGCAGGACTAAAGGATTCGGGCGTACCCAAAGCCGATCTGTTTATTGCCGTTACTCCGGATGAAAGCCGGAATATGACCGCCTGCATGCTGGCTTCCAACCTTGGAGCCAAGAAAACGGTGGCCCGTATTGACAATTACGAATACCTGCTTCCTCATCACCAGGAATTTTTCAAGAAACTGGGAGTGGATTCCCTTATCTACCCGGAGATGCTGGCTGCCAAAGAGATAGTTTCCTCCATCAAGATGAGCTGGATCCGTCAATGGTGGGAGTTCTGCGGAGGAGCACTGGTACTGATCGGTGTAAAGATGAGACAAAACTCAACCATTCTGGATATCCCATTGAGTCAGATGGGGAAACGGGATGTTCCTTTTCATATTGTAGCCATTAAAAGAGGAAACGAAACTATTATTCCCCGCGGTGACGACATGATCAGACTATACGATATTGTTTACTTTATTACCATGCCTAAACATATTCCCTACATCCGCAAGATTGTGGGAAAAGAGGAATATGCGGATGTTCGCAATGTCATGATTATGGGAGGAAGCCGCATAGCAGTAAGAACCGCGCAATTTGCGCCTGATTACATGAATCTGAAAATCATAGAAAGCGACCCGGCCCGTTGCAACCGACTAACTGAGTTGCTGGATGACAAGACAATGGTGATCAACGGAGATGGCCGTGACGTAGATATGCTGGTGGAAGAAGGATTAAAAGATACAGAAGCGTTTGTGGCGCTGACCGGAAATTCCGAGACTAACATTCTTGCCTGCCTTGCTGCCAAACGAATGGGAGTAAGAAAGACCGTTGCCGAAGTGGAGAATATAGATTATATAGGTATGGCCGAAAGTCTGGATATTGGAACGGTGATCAACAAAAAACAGATTGCTGCCAGCCACATTTATCAGATGATGCTGAACGCTGATGTAACCAATGTAAAATGCCTGACCTTTGCCAGCGCTGATGTGGCAGAATTTAAGGTTAAAGAAGGTTCTGCCATCACCAAACGTAAGGTGAAAGATCTGGGACTACCCAAAGGAGCCACTATCGGAGGATTAATCCGTGATAAAGAAGCTATCGTGGTTAGCGGAGACACTCAGATACAGCCCAAAGATCATGTAGTGGTATTCTGCCGGAGCATGATGATCAAAAAAATTGAGAAGTTCTTTAATTAGCAGATAAAGAACGATTAGATAGGAAAAGATATGATAAATCTAAAAATGATTTGTAAGATAATGGGCATTCTGGTGCTCATTGAAGCGATATTGCTACTATGCTGTGCAGGGATCTCCCTTATTTATCAGGAAGATGTTCTCAATGATTTTCTAATGGTAGCTGCCGGTTCCGCTCTTTTGGGCGGAATCCTGGTACTGATTGGAAAAAGTGCATCCAGACAAATAAGCCGCAGAGACGGATATCTGATTGCAGCCACTGCCTGGCTGCTCTTTTCGGCAATAGGCATGTTTCCCTTCTTAATAAACGGATATATCCCCCGGGTAGTGGATGCCTTCTTTGAAACAATGTCCGGTTTTACCACCACAGGAGCCACAGTACTTAACAACATCGAATCACTGCCTCACGGACTGCTTTTCTGGCGAAGTCTGACTCAGTGGGCTGGCGGTATGGGAATTATTATTTTCACCATCGCCATACTCCCCGTATTCGGAATAGGAAGCATGCAGCTCTTTGCAACCGAAGCAGTAGGACAGCACTCAAAACCGCATCCCCGTATCAATGTAACTATCAAATGGATATGGTATATCTATCTGATACTGACAGCAGCACAGGTCATTTTCCTATTGTTTGGAGGCATGGATATCTTCGATTCTGTCTGCCACTCATTCTCAACGGTTTCCACCGGAGGATTCTCAACCAAGCAGACAAGCATTGCTTATTATCATTCTCCTTATATTGAATATGTTACATCTATTTTCATTATACTGGCAGGTATCAATTTTACCCTCTTTTTCTATCTGGCTAAGGGAAAAATAAAGAAGGTGCTGTTTGACGGAGAGTTAAAGTGGTTCTTACGGTCACTGATTGCTTTCACAGCCATATTCTCCGTGGCATTGTACTACACCACCCCAATGGGAGCAGAAGAATCTTTCCGCAAGGCTCTGCTGCAGGTATCATCCCTGCATACCACCACGGGATTCACCTCTGCTGATTATATGACCTGGGGACCATTTCTATGGGTGATGCTAGGCATTATTATGTTCCTGGGAGCTTGTAGCGGTTCTGCCTCAGGAGCCATAAAAAGCATCCGGCTACTTATTTTAAGCAAGATGACAAGAAATGAATTCAAACGTATGGTTCATCCCAATGCCGTGCTCCCCTTAAAGGTTAACAAGATAACCATCCCCTCTTCTGTACAATCTTCTATACTGCTTTTCGTACTGATATATGTTGTTATCTTTACTATCGGCTGGCTGGCCATGATGGCTATGGGAGTGGGCAACATGGAAGCTTTTGGTACTGTAATATCAAGTATGAGTGGTGTGGGTAAAGGATTGGGGCTCTGCGGTCCGGCTCACTCGTGGAACTGTCTTCCCGACGGAGGAAAATGGCTTTTATCTTTTCTGATGCTGATAGGGCGCCTGGAACTGTTCTCTGTTTTGGTTCTTTTCACACCGCAGTTCTGGAAGAAAAGATAGTTCATTTTAAGAGGTCAAGGTATAACCACAAAAACTGTAAACCCATTCCAGAAAAGGTCACCCCTAGAATTTCATAATAAAAAAACCGGTTACGTTTTATTTAAACTCCGGTTATATTTCACATCAACTCCCGCCATATTTTTTTAAAAGATGGCGGGAGCTGACCTTTCCTGGAATCGGTTTTGATATATTTTTTCTGTTCACTCAAAAAAAACTGTAATATTAAACTCTTCACAATTATGCACTGTTTACATTGCAATTCTATCCAAAATAAAAGTATTTCTGCTTGCTACAACCTTTTTTATTTTCTGTCATTCCAATAAAAGGAGAATAAAAAATCCACTTTTTGTTAGGTACGGTTTGCAAATGATTAATAATAAATTGTATCTTTGCGCTCTTAAAAGCTGAATATCAGCTCATAATTTATTTTTGTTAAATATTTCTATTTATATTATACATTTTTAATGTACATTGAACTATGAATTTTATAATGTTAGTCGTCGCTGTAATCACGGCAATAGCCTTGGTTGCTGCGGCATTGTTTATCGCCAAAGCGATCTCGCCGCGGTCGTTTAACCCACAAAAGGGAGAAGCGTACGAATGCGGTATTCCTACGCGAGGTAAGTCTTGGATGCAGTTCAGAGTAGGTTATTACCTATTTGCTATCCTGTTTTTAATGTTCGACGTTGAAACCGTCTTCCTTTTCCCTTGGGCTACCATTGTGGGTGAGCTAGGCGTAAACGGGCTTATCAGTATTCTGTTTTTCTTCGGTGTGTTAATTTTAGGTCTGGCTTATGCCTGGAAGAAAGGAGCTCTTGAATGGAAATAAAGAAGCCGAAAATAAAGTCTATGCAATATGAAGACTTCAAAGATAATGAGTATTTGGAAAAAATGGTTGCTGAGATCAATGCCGAAGGTACAAACGTGCTTCTTGGTTCATTGGACGATCTTATCAACTGGGGACGAAGCAATTCCCTTTGGCCGCTTACATTCGCTACAAGCTGTTGCGGTATCGAATTCATGGCACTTGGTGCCGCGCGTTATGACATGGCCCGTTTCGGGTTTGAAGTAGCACGTGCCAGTCCTCGTCAGGCAGATATGATCATGGTTTGCGGAACAATTACTGACAGAATGGCTCCGGTACTGAAACGTCTGTACGACCAGATGCCAGATCCTAAATATGTGATTGCTGTAGGCGGATGCGCAGTGAGCGGTGGTCCGTTTAAAAAGTCTTATCACGTAGTGAACGGGGTAGACCAGATTATGCCGGTTGATGTATATATCCCTGGATGTCCTCCACGTCCTGAATCCTTCTACTACGGTATGATGCAATTACAACGCAAAGTAAAACTCGAAAAATTCTTCGGTGGAGTAAACCGCAAAGAGAAAGAAGAAAAATAAGCTATGAATATAAAAGACAGAATATTAGAAATCGTCCCCGAAGCACAGTTTGCAGAACAGGGTGACTTAACAGCTACCATTCCTGCCGAATCCTTCCATGCCTTAGCTGAAAGACTAAAGAATGACGAGGATGCGCAATTTGACTTCCTTTTAAGTCTTACCGGTATGGACTGGGGCGAAACACTGGGGGTTGTATACCATCTGGAATCTACCAAATACGGTCACAACATTGTACTAAAAACAATGACTGACAATCGTGAGAATCCTGAATTGCCATCAGTAACAGATCTATGGGAAGCTGCCGATTTTAACGAACGCGAAGTGTTCGATTTCTTCGGCATTCGTTTTGTAAACCACTCTGATATGCGCCGTTTATACCTGCGCGAAGACTGGGTAGGCTATCCATTGCGTAAGGATTACGATGATTCATTGAATCCATTGCGCATGACCAATGAAGTTACAGAAGATACAACTGAAGAACTTTCGCTGGACGATGAAGGAAATCTGATTAACAAAACAAATGTTCTTTTCGAAGACAAGGAATATGTTGTTAACATCGGCCCTCAGCACCCTGCAACACACGGTGTACTTCGTTTCCGTACTTCTCTTGAAGGAGAAACTATTAAAAAAATTGAGCCTTATTGCGGATACATCCACAGAGGTATTGAAAAGATGAATGAAAGTCTGACTTATCCTCAGACACTGGCACTGACCGACCGTCTTGATTACCTTGGTGCTCACCAGAACCGCCATGCAGTTTGTATGTGTGTTGAAAAAGCAATGGGCGTAGAGGTTTCTGAACGCGTTCAGTACATTCGTACCATCATGGACGAACTTCAGCGTATTGACTCCCACTTATTATTCTATTCATGTGCTTGCATGGACTTGGGTGCTTTGACAGCCTTCTTCTACGGTTTCCGTGACCGTGAAAAGATTCTTGATATATTCGAAGCAACAACAGGTGGACGTTTGATTCAGAACTATAACACCATTGGTGGTGTACAGACAGACATAGCACCAGACTTCGTAAAGAACGTAAAAGAATTCATTGCCTATCTTCGTCCTCTCCTTAAAGAATACCACGACGTATTTACAGGTAACGTAATTACTCAGCAACGTTTTAAGGGTGTTGGCGTTCTTACTCGTGAAGATGCTATTTCATTCGGTGCTACCGGAGGTACAGGGCGTGCTTCAGGATGGGCATGCGATACACGTAAACGCAAACCTTACGCAATGTACGGAAAAGTAGACTTCAAAGAAATTGTTTACACTGAAGGTGACTGCTTTGCACGTTACATGGTTCGTATGGACGAGATTCTTGAATCAATGAAGATTATCGAACAACTGATTGACAACATCCCAGAGGGAGACTATCAAGTGAAAATGAAACCTATTATCCGTGTACCTGAGGGTAACTACTTTGCATCTGTTGAGGCAAGCCGTGGAGAATTTGGTGTATTTATTGAAAGCCATGGAGATAAATTCCCATACCGTATGAAGTACCGCTCAACCGGACTTCCGCTGGTTTCGGTAATAGATACCATCACACGCGGTGCCAAAATTGCCGACCTTATTGCAATTGGTGCAACGCTTGATTATGTAGTACCTGATATTGATAGATAAATAAAATAAAAAAGATATGTTTGATTTTAGTATAGTTTCAAGCTGGATACATGGCCTGCTGACAGGATTCATGCCTGAAGGCTTAGCCATTTTCCTGGAATGTGTTGTCATTGGCGTGTGCATTATGCTAATGTATGCAGTTCTTGCGATTATCCTTATTTATATGGAGCGCAAGGTATGTGCATTCTTCCAATGTCGTCTTGGTCCTAACCGCGTTGGTAAATACGGATTAATGCAGGTATTTGCCGACGTATTTAAAATGTTGATCAAAGAGATTATCACTTTGAAGAGCTCAGACAGATTACTTTACAACCTGGCTCCTTACATGGTGATTCTCGCCTCTATTCTCTCATTCTCCTGCCTGCCTATAAATAAAGGAATGGAAGTGCTTGATTTTAATATCGGCGTATTCTTCCTTATGGCTGCCTCTTCTATCGGAGTGGTGGGAATCCTGCTGGCCGGATGGAGTAGTAACAATAAGTTCACATTGATTGGTGCAATGCGTAGTGGTGCACAGATTATCAGTTATGAACTTTCTGTTGGTCTTTCCATTCTTACAATGGTAGTTCTGACAGGAACCATGCAGTTCTCTGAAATTGTGGCCAATCAGGCTGATGGATGGAATATCTTTAAAGGACATGTTCCTGCTCTGATTGCATTTATCATTTATCTGATTGCCGGTAATGCAGAGACCAACCGTGGTCCGTTTGACTTACCTGAAGCTGAATCTGAACTTACCGCCGGATACCACACAGAATATTCAGGTATGCACTTCGGATTTTTCTACCTTGCAGAATACCTGAACTTGTTTATCGTATCGGGTGTAGCAGCAACTGTCTTCTTAGGAGGATGGATGCCATTCCACGTTGCCGGTCTTGACGGATTCAATTCAATTATGG
>Ga0268357_100682_pt1 | contig 36697 bp, 31 predicted proteins | sample BioMet10_FD_192466 | JGI IMG/M metagenome (GOLD analysis project Ga0268357, IMG submission 192466) | Sewage microbial communities from Oakland, California, United States - Biofuel 10 (Illumina Assembly) | ecosystem: Engineered > Wastewater > Sewage > Unclassified | place: USA: California... | reverse complement strand
TTGAGAATGTGTTATTTCATGAGCATAAATACCTGGTGTTAATTTAGATACTTCACTACTTAATATAAAATCAGTAAATATTGTATCAGTTGCATCGTCATTATAATTATAAGAATGATTATAGTTACATACTCCATAGTTATAATCTACATAGTCATCAAAAAGTACTGGTATATTAAATGGATGAACTTCTTGAATATATTTTCTTGCATTATCAATAGAGCAATTAAAAGTAGGATCATAAGTCATTAATTTTCTAGAACCCATATATTTAATTGAATGTAATCTTAAATTGTTTTTAATAAATACTTGCTTACCTAATTCTAATGCCTCTTTACGATTCATTTTACCTATATCATAATCAGGCAAATTATCCGAAAATTGATACAATTCAGTTAATTGAGCACTACTTAATTCTTTAAATTCTTCCATAATTAAATCCCCTTAATATGCTTTTTAAGTACTTTAACATCCATACTATTATCTATTGTGACATTGTTTTCTTTTAAAATATTTTCAACCGGATATTTACCATCAAAAACATCTTGTATTTTTCCTATTATAATTTTTTTATCTTTTTCATCAGCATTCATATATATATCAAAAAGATGTTCCGATTTTAATGTAGATTCTATTCTCATATATGCATTTTCAGCTTCTTCTCTATCACGCGATGACAATTTTTTAATATAGCCAGATAACTTACCCATTCTTATTAATTCCCAGTTACTTAAATCTTCTCCACTAGGATCAGATGCAAGTGCCGTAAGTTTTTCAAAAAACATTGGCAATAATTCTGTATTAGAAAAATCTTTTACAGAGTTAGGAACACTAATTAATTGAGTATGAACTATTTCATGATTATATATACCAGATGTAAATTCAGATGTTGTATTACTCATAATAATTTTATTAAATATTGGAAACTTAATTTTTTTATCTAACGCACTCTTTTCAAAGACTGAACAAAATCCATAAAAATAGTTGGCTGTTTTTTCATAATATATTGGTATATCGAATGGATGAACTAAATCTATAGCATTATTAAGTTCATTAAAATATTCTTTACGATTATTTTTAAATGATTTTAATCTATCTAAATCCTCACTACTAATATACATAACTGGATGTAATTCAATATTATTATCAATAAATACTTTTCTTCCTACATCTAGTGATTCATATTTAGTCTTGCAAAAACTAACCTTGTTTTCAGGAAGATTTGCAGAAAATATATATAAATCATTTATTTTTCCAAAAATATCTTTAGCCATAACCCCACCTGTGTTTATATATTATAAGGGCTTTTCATTTTATGTCAAATAAAAAGGAGATTGAATCTCCTTTTATTTTTCAAGTGTACCATTATAATTGTAGTAAACAATGTTAGTACCATTTTTACCAACCAATGTAACTGAGTAAACAATATTATCTCTTAATTTTGTAGTTGTATTTAAATTAGTTATTGTTGTTGTTTTATTGGTTCCCCAATAATCAACAACAATACTACTTACATTGCTATCAACAATCTTTGTAGTTAAATTATGACCACTTAAAGTTAATGAATAACTTGTAGTTGGAACTGTAGTGTTATATTTTCTATAACCATCTAAATGCCAACCATCACCTGAATTGTATTTTAAGACATACCATACGATAGAATAATTGCTACCAGTTAATGTATTAATCTTAGCTAAACCTTCAGTTGTAATGTAGTTATATACATCATCGCCTACAGCTAGATAAGCTTCATGCTTAGCGGCTACTTTTGCAGCAGCAACTACTTTAGCAAGACTACCATTAGCATCATCTTTAATTAATACTTGTGTAACACCTGTATCATAGTTAGAACTATCATTTGGTGCATAAACTGGATTTGGAACTGATCTACCATCTTTTAATAGATAAGCAGTAGTATATGCACTAGCAACTGACTTATATGTAATATTAACATCTAAATCACTAGTGATATTACTATAATCTTTATCCCAAGTTGGACCAGTTAATACTGTACCATTAGATAATGTTATATCTTGCGCATAACCTGTAGTTGGTGCCGTAGCGCCTGTATGATATCTTACAGATTCAGTAGTAAGAACATGACCATAGTAATCTAAGAATCTTACAGTATAGAAACGTTTAACAACTTTTACGTCAACTGGAATATCAGTAATTGTATTGTAATTAGTTGTATCAGCTGGAGTATAAGTTACTGTTGTATTAATAGTTGTATCAGCTGCAGCTGTAGCATCAGGATTATTATAAGTAAATCCTTCTGGTAATGTAGCAGCACTAACTGTTTGATCTTCATAGATTTCTAATCCTGTTGGAATTGTATAAGCAGGATCTGCCTTTGCAATAACAACAGTATGTGTATCATTATTTAATGTATAATTTGCATTATTTAATGTTGCTTTAATTGTATAAGTACCAGCATTTACGATTGAATTTGTATCAAGAGTAAGAGTTAAATCTTCTCCTTTAGCACCCTTAGCGGTAGCTGTTGGCATCTTATTAGTACCATCATAAACTAAGTTAGCATTATCAGTCCAAGTTACGTTAGCAACAAATGGATTAATAACTAAGTTAGCTGTATAAGTAACACTACCTGTATAGTTAGATTCTGCTTTAGCTGTTACTGTAGCAGTTACTTCATATGTACTAACATTTGTCTTACCATTATTAGTATAAGTTACTGTAACGAAGTCTGGAACATTAGTAGCAACTAAACTATGACTTTCTTCATCATATGTGAATGTTGCGCCATTAAATGTTAGACCACCTAAGTCTTTCTTATCTAATTGTTTCTTAGTAATGTCAAATGTATGAGTAGTATTCTTAGCAGTATAGTTAGAATCTGTTACTGTTGTACTTGCAACATAACCTGTTCCAACATCAGTTTGAGCGCCTGTTGTTTCAAGAACAACTACATTATTATTAATATCAGTGTAAGTAGCACTTGGTTTATGAGCGTTACCATCGTATTGATAAGTATCGCCTACCCAATTAATTGTTACTTCTTTAGGATTAATTGTAAGTGTAGCACTCTTTGTAACACTACCTGTATAGTTAGAATCTGCTTTAGCTGTTACTGTAGCAGTTACTGTATATGTACCTGCATCAGTGCCTTCACCTGTATAACTAATAGTAACATAGTCTGGAACATTATTTGCTGTAATAGTATGAGATGTACCATCATATGTAACTGTTAAGTCATTAAATGTTAAGCCAACTAAATCTTTATCAGTTAAATTCTTTTTATTAATTGTAAATTGTGTTGAAGTGTTAGTAGCTGTGTAATTTGGATCTGTTACTGTTGTATTAGCAGTATAAGTTCCAGCATCTGTTTGTTCATCTGTTACATCTAAATTAACAACTGTACCTGTAATATCTTTATAAGTAGCAGTTGGTTTATGAGCATTACCATCATATGTAAATGTAGTATTAGTCCAATCAATTGTTACTGTTTTAGGATCAATTTTTAACGTTGCAGTCTTTGTTAGACTACCTGTGTAATTAGAACCAGCTTTTGCTGTAATTGTTGCTGTTACTGTATAAGTTCCAGCATCTTTATCAGCATTACCAGTATAAGTTACATCAACAAAGTTTGGAACATTAGTAGCATAAATGCTATGTTCATTTCCATCATAAGTTACTTCGTCATTATTAAATGTGAAGTTACCTAAATCTTTATCTTCTAATGTTTTCTTATTAATTGTAAATGATGTTGTAGGATTAGATGCTACATAATTAGTACTTGCCATAACAGCAGTAGCAGTATATGTACCAGCATCTGTCTTTTCACCAGTTACTTTTAATTCAACAACACTATTCTTAACATCTGTGAATGTTGCAGTTGGTTTATGACTACTACCATCATATGTAAATGTAGTATTAGTCCAATCAATTGTTACTGTTGCAGGATTAATCTTTAATGTAGCAGTCCTTGTTAGACTACCAGTATAATTAGAATCTGCATTAGCTGTAATTGTTGCTGTTACTATATATGTACCAGCATCAACTTTACCATTATTAGCATAAGTTACTGTTACATAAGCAGGAACATTTGCAGCTGTAAGACTATGAGTATTACCATCATATGTGAATGTTGCATCATCAAATGTGAAGTCACCTAAATCTTCATCAGTTAAATCTTTTTTACCAATTGCATATGTACCATTAGTAAATGCTACATTGTAATTTTTAGTATTTGTATATGTACCAGTTATTGGATAATTACCCTTTTCACTAGTTGCAGTAGCAGTAGTACTTAATGTAATACCGGCTTCACCACTAGTTACTTCAGTTCCTGATGTAATTTTATATGTTAATGTTTGAAGTGAGTCTAAATACTTACCACTCTTACTATCAATAGTAACTACTAAGTTACGTTTATTAATTGTAAGTGTAGCAGTCTTAGTTAGACTACCAGTATAATTTGAATTTTCTTTAGCAGTGATAGTTGCTGTTACTGTATAAGTTCCAGCATCGACATTAGCATTGCCAGTATAAGTTACATCAACGTATGTTGGAATATTAGTAGCATAAATGCTATGTGCAGTTCCATCATAAGTTACTTCAGCATTAGCGAATGTAAAGTTACCTAAGTCATTATCTTCTAATGTCTTTTTAGTTATATCAAAATTATGAGTTGTATTTGTTGCAGTGTAATTACCATCTGTAATTGTTGTACTTGCAACATAACCAGTTCCAACATTAATTTGAGCACCAGTAACTACTAAGTTAATTGTAGTGCCATTCAAATCAACATAAGATGCACTTGGAGTTTGTTCAGCATTATTAAATACGAATGTATCTCCTACCCAGTTAATAGTAACTGTTGCAGGAACTATTGTTAATGTACCATCATATGTAACACTACCTGTATAGTTAGAATTCTCATTAGCAGTTACTGTTGCAGTAGCATTATATGTACCTACATTTGTACCTTTATTATTTTCATATGTAACTGTTGCCCATGTTGGAACATTACTCATAGTAAGTTCTTGTTCATGAGTATTATAAGTTACTGTTGCATCATTATAAGCAGCTTCGCCTAAATCATCTTTAGTTAAATCTTTCTTTGCAATTGTATATGTACCATCAGTAAATGTTACATTGTAATTTTTAGTATTAGTAAATGTACCAGTTATTGAATAAGTACCAACATTACTTGTTGCAGTTGCAGTAGTACTTAATGCAATCCCGGCTTCGCCACTAGTTACTTCAGTTCCTGATGTGATTGTATATGTTAATGTTTGAAGTGAGTCTAAATACTTACCACTCTTATTATCAATAGTAACTTCTACGTTACGTTTATCAATTGTAAGTGTAGCCGTCTTAGTTAGACTACCAGTATAATTAGAATTTTCTTTAGCAGTGATTGTTGCTGTTACTGTATAAGTTCCAGCATCAACATCAGCATTACCAGTATAAGTAATTGTTACAAATTCTGGAGCACCAGTTGCAATAATACTATGTGCTTGGCCATCATAAGTTACTTCAGCATTAGCAAACGCAAAGTCACTACCTAAATCTTTATCTTCTAATGTTTTCTTAGTAATATCAAAATTATGAGTTGTATTTGTTGCAGTGTAATTACCATCAGTAATTGTTGTACTTGCAACATAAGCTGTACCAACATCAGTTCTAGCACCAGTAACTGTTAAATTAACTGTGTTATTATTTACATCTATATAAGATGCAGTTGGAGCTTGTGGAGCATTATTAAATACAAATGAATCTCCTACCCATGCAATTTCAACTTCTTTTGGATTAATTGTCAATGTAGCATTTAATTCAACACTACCTGTGTAGTTAGAATCTTCCTTAGCTGTTACTGTTGCTTTCGCATTATATGTGCCAGCATTAGTACCAGTATTGTTAGTATAAGTTACATCATCAAATTTCGGAATAATATTAACAACAACTGATTGTTCAGTACCATCATATGTTACTGTCTTATCGTTGAATGTTAAATCTCCTAAATCTTCTCTAGTTAATTGTTTCTTATTAATAGTGAAATCAGATGTTAAATTATCTGCTTTATAGTTAGCATCAGCAATAGTTGTTGCTGCAGTATAAGTTCCAGCAGCAGACTGTTCACCTGTTACATCTAGTGTAACTATTTTACCATCTACATCTGTATAAGTTGCATCTGGTTTATGATTATTACCATCATAAGTAAATTCTGTATTAGTCCAATCTATTTTTACTGTAGCTGGATCAATAGTTAAAGTAGCAGTTTTTGTTAAACTACCCTTATAATTAGAATCTGCTTTGGCTGTGATAGTAACCGTTACTGTATATGTACCAGCATCTGTCTTATCATTACCATCATATGTTACTGTTACATAATCTGGAATGTTAGTTGCAGTAATACTGTGTGTTTTGCCATCATAAGTTACTGTTAAGTCAGCAAAACTAAAATCACCTAAATCATTGTCTGTTAGGTCTTTCTTTTCTACTACATTATTATTTGTAGTATTTTGTGTTGGTTGTAAAGTATTATTGTTATTTGTACTTTCGGATGTGCTTGGAACGCTAACGGGTTGAGTACTTTCGGTACCTGGGTTAGCTGATGTAAACATGAATAAGCCCATGATTAAGAATAACAATAAAGCAAACAACTTCTTCTTGTCTAAATTCATAATATTTCCTCCTATAATATTTTTTTATGAAAGATAATCGCGCCTAATAAAACGATTATTCTTCTCTCATTCCGATAAAGAATGGACTAAATTGAACCTTGATATCTAAGCCACTACGATGATATTGATATACTTTATATCCTAAACCATCACATTCATCAACTGTTCCATCATCATAATTGTGTATAACATGATTGATACAGAAACTTGGTTGTTTATCGTTTGATACTTGGATATAATCATAAATCCATACGAATGCGATAATTACAAACAAAGTCCAAAAAACAACATCCCAGATTTTTTGTGCCAAACTTTTATGCTTTTTATCATAAAATTGAACATCAGTATCTTGTGCTGTTGCTTCTTTCTTTTCTACCTTTTCTACTTTCTTTTTGTCTTCTACTTTTTTGACATTTTTTTTAGCCATACAAATACTCCTCTTCTTTCGTCTTTATTAAACAACAAATAATAGTGTTTGTCAATTTTTTTGCCTTGTAAAATCTCACAATTTGCTCATTACGTAGTCGAAAATTTCATTGCTAATATTTTGTATTCCCTTTATCTTGCCATCTTGAGTACACTCTATCGTTTTCCAACTATAAGCCTGGGCTAATTCTTTATATGCATTCTCGGCATGCTCAAGATATTCCTTGTTTTTTTCGTGTTCATCCGGTGTAGTATTTCTCGTTTTTCTAAGTTCTACAGCTTGTTCATAAGGCATATGTAAGAATAAGCAAATATCTGGCTTTGGTAATTCTAATAATTTAAATTCTAAAACATCAAGCCAGTTATACATATTAATTCTTTCTCTTGTATCTAATATCTTGCAACCTTGATGTGCCATATTAGAATAAACGTAACGATCTAATATAACATTAATACCACTATCTAACATTTCATTAATCTTAGTAATATTATAACGTCTATCGGCAGCAAAATATAAAGCCGCTACTTTAGGATCAACATTAGTTGCACCTTCTTTGAACCATCCATCCATAATCTCTTGCTTGCCAAGATAAGGTCCACCTACTATTCTACCTGTTGGAGTATTATACATTGGAAATGATGCTTCAAATACTTTGACACCAGCATCTGTCAGTCTTTGAACTAGTATTTTAGATTGTGTTTCTTTGCCACTGCAATCAGTACCTTCTACTTCAATTAATTTACCTCTCATATATCCTCCTATTCCATAATATTATTTTCATTATCAAATTTAACAAGTAAGAATTTCTTACTAGCTAAATAATCACATAGATGGACAAACTTTTGATATTTATCTGTTGGTGGTGGTAAAACTTCTTTACCTTGATAATCTTTAGTCCATGGTCCCATATGACTACTAATAACATGATATAAGAAATCTATTTCTTGATCAGTTAATGTTAATTTATCTTTATTATCTTTAATTAAATTAGCGGCTAATAATGGATGATCAAACCTAGTATATTTTTCTTGTGTCATACCGGATTTAACTCCATCATGCATTACCATAGCCATTAACATTAAATCTTTTTCATCATCAGTATATGAATCACCAAATGCGGGATTATTTAAAAGTTCATAACCAATTCTAACAACAACTTTAGTATGTCTTAGTAATCCACCATCACCTAAAGCATATTCTGGATGATATTTACCTGTTGATGATGCTGGTATATGGTAAAAGTAATCTGGTAATAAACTAATCATCTTTCTTAAATTATCTTTTAATCTATCATTTTTAATATAACTAATTTCTTTATTAAACTCTTCCATATATCCTCCATTAAACTCATTATAGCACTTTAGAACGAATGTTCGCAAGATAAAAGAGAACTAATTTCTTAGCTCTCTTTTAAATAAAATAAATTAATATTTCATTGGCAACATATGTATATTCTGGATTAATTAATAAATTATCATCTTTAATTAATAATGACTTATTAGTTAATAATTCATCAATCTTAAAAACATCTTTAATATCTTCGTGATATTTATTTTTAAATTCACTAATACTAACGCCATCTGTTTTGCGTAATCCTAATATCATATAATTTTGCATATCTTCTAACTTAGTTAATTTATGTGATTCGATATTATATTTTTTAATAATATAATCATTAAAACTACGTGTATTAATATATCTAACATTATTAATATAACCGGATGCGCCAATACCAAAGCCATAACATTCAGTATTATCCCAATACTTAAGATTATGATGTGATTCATATCCTTCTTTAGCATAATTAGATGTTTCATAATGCTTATAACCATGCTTAGTTAAAGTCTCGTGAATATAATCATACATTTCACGATCTATCTCTTCATCAATATTCTTAATACCATCAACATACATCTTAGTATGTTCCTCTAATATTAAAGAATATGTCGATATATGATTGACATTTAAATCTAATATTTTATTAACATCCTGAGCAAGAATAATATCATCTTCACCAGGTAAAGCATACATTAAATCGACATTAATATTTGGTATATATTTTTTAGATAATTCTATTATATATTTAAAATCAACATAATCTCGATTTAATTCTCTTAATAAGTATTCATTAAAAGTTTCAATACCAATACTTAATCGATTAACACCATACTTCTTTAACAATTTTAATTTATCGATGGTTATTGACTCAGGATTAGCTTCAAAAGTAAATTCATATACTTTATTTAATTTAAACTTTTGACATAGTTTTAGTAACTTTTCTAATTGCTTTAAAGTTAATGATGATGGAGTACCTCCACCGATATAGATAGTATCTACTACATCACCTAAATATTTAGATTTTATCTCTTCTTCTAAAGCATTTAAATATTTATCCACATAATCTTCTTGATAATAAAACTTGGCAAAATCGCAGTAAGAACATATCTTATTGCAAAATGGTATATGTATATAAACTCCACGCATATTATCACCTCTTGCTATTATAGCATAAGAAAAGAATGCTAATTGCATTCTTTATTCACTGAATATATTTAATAATCTTTGTTTAGCCTCTGCTACTAATGTAGTTTGTTGATCAACATAATCAGCATCATTTAAAGTATTAGGGACATAGTTTTCATATGGTCTTTCTTTACCATCGATTAAATCCATGATAGCTAAAATACTTCTTATTTCAGCATTAAGTTTATTCTTTTTTTCTTCTAAATCATCAACTGTTTCATTTGTTGTTACTGTTTCCTCATTCATAATGTATTATATCCTCCTTTTTCATTATCAAAAGAATCTTCTTTTTCATTTATCAAATCTGAAAATTGTGGTATTGGCTCACCATTTCTTCTAGCCTCAACGCACCTTTTAATTTGCTGCTTCATCATATCTTCTCTTTCATTTTGATTTAAATCTGATAATCTTGATTTCAAATCAGTAACCTGACTATCTATCTCGTTTCCTTCGGCTCTTGGATTATATGAATAATCAATATTCATTACATTACCATGACCATCATTCTTATAAACAACATTACCTGAAGATTTAATTTCCATTGGATCATCATAACTATCCTTTTTATCGCCAAAAATTTTATTCAACTCTGCAATAAAAGGATACTGCTCATCTGCAAAAGTTGTTTTATAATTAATTTTTTCAACATCTGTTAAATCATCTAGTGTTGCATTTTCATCAACAATGCCTTGAGCTTTTAAGTTTTCTAATCCTCTTTCTAAAGGGCTCATTTTCCAAAATCTTTCTAATTGATGTTCTCTTCTTTCGATTTTTTCTTTATATTGATCATCATATAAAGGATCTTTTTTATCTTCTAAAAAGTATATAGAACTATAAATGTTAGGCTCTTTAATTTCTTTTTTAGCTTCTTCATTAAATATAGTACGTTTTTCTGAAAGTTTTCTTTCATTTTCGTAATTATCAGAAGCCTTTGTTTCTGATTTAAAAGATTTGTTTTTAATGTCTTCATCAAATTTATCACTCTTGTATTTTCTTTCACCATCAGACATAGCAAGTTTAGCATCTGGAATTTCTCCTGGTTTTACTCTAGAGTTTGCCTCACGAAGTTGATCTTCTAGTTCACTGATTTTTTGTATGTCTTTTGGATGCTCTTCTTTAGTTTTTTCTATTTGATAAGCTAAATCTTTTTGTGCATTAAATTTTTGTTCTTGCTCTTTTTTAGCTTGTAATGCTGCTTCGTTTTCTTCAATTTTTCTTTCAACAATACCAAGATCAAATTGATTTAAATATTTTGCATTTTTGCGTTCAAATGATCTATATTTCTTTTGAATTTTAACCATATACTTAATTACTTTTTTATTATCAATATCTTTAACTGATCTAACAGTATCAAAACTATTATTAAGTTTAGAAATAGTATTATATAATTTTTCTCTTTCAATTATTGCTTGTTTTATTCTTTCTTTTTCTTTAATCATTTTTTTGATTGCTTTAGAATCAACCTTTTTATTTCCTTTTGACATATCATCTAAATAATCAAAAACCTCTTTGTACCTATCTGGCAAGTCTAATTCTTTTTTATCTTTAGAAGCAGAAAAATGAAAATCAGAATTTTCTATTTTTTTATCACAATAACTATCTATAGCATTTCCAACACGTATATCTTTAACTTTGACACCATCTTCAATATATGGTGCTTTCTCAGATCTAATGCCTAATTTGTCAACCAATTTTTTGGCTTCTTTTTCTCTTTTTTGAATCCTTTCATTTGCTTTCTTGTTAGATTTATTAACGGCACTATTAAGTTTTTGTTGGATTTTTTTCAATTCCTTTTCTTCCAAAGCACTGCTTAATGAACTTAATTCTTTTCTTTGATTATCACTGATTTTTGCTTTTGTATTTAAATAAGTCTCTATCGTTGATAAAGATTGCGATAAAGCAACAAATTCGTTTGATTTATTCTTTAGACTCTTTCTCTTACTATTATCCTCAGCATTTCTTATTTGATCACTTAAATTGTCTATTCCTTCTATTTTTTCAGAAATATTCTCAGTTGTTACAGCTATTATATATGCAGTTAAAGCCGAATAATTTTCGTCGGTTTTGCTTTCTGTTTTTAATTCGTCATTCATAAATAAATACCTACCTTTATATTATCTTTATTATATCTTAAAAATTAACCTTTGGATATATTGAAATTTAAGTTTACAATTAATTTACAAAAAAATAATAATCCGTTAGGACTATTATTCATCACTTTCTGATTTTAAGACAGCTAAGAATGCTTCCTGTGGTATTTCGACATGACCAACAGTCTTCATTCTCTTTTTACCTTCTTTTTGCTTTTCCAGTAATTTACGTTTGCGTGATACATCGCCACCATAACATTTAGCTAGTACATCTTTGCGTACAGCTTTGATATCGGCACGCGCTATCATCTTTGTTCCAATGGCAGCTTGTACTGGTACTTCAAATTGTTGACGTGGAATTAGATGAGCTAAATTATTAACAATGGCTTTTCCTCTATCATAAGCAAATCCACGATAGACAATTGTTGAGAAAGCATCAACTACTTCACCATTTAATAAAATGTTTAATTTTACTAAATCAGATTCACGATAACCTACTAATTCATAATCGAATGAGGCATATCCTTTAGTACTTGATTTTAATTTATCAAAGAAATCATATACTATTTCCGATAATGGTAAATCATAATGGACATCTACTCTACTAGAACTTAAATATTCCATATTAACAAATTCACCACGTTTATCTTGGCATAATTGCATTACTGGTCCTATATAATCTGATGGTACCAATATGTTAGTCCTAATATAAGGTTCACTAATACTTTTAATCTTTGTACGATCTGGCATCTTAACTGGAGAATCAATTAATTCTTTAGTACCATCAGTTAATACTATTTCATATTTAACAGATGGTGATGTAGCGATTAAATCTAAATTAAATTCTCTTTCTAATCTTTCTTCAATGATATCCATATGAAGAAGTCCTAGAAATCCACAACGAAATCCAAATCCTAAAGCTTGCGATGTTTCTGGTTCAAAACTAAGTGATGCATCATTTAATTTTAATTTTTCTAAAGCATCTCTTAATGCTGGATAATTAGATGATACTACTGGATATAATCCCGTAAATACCATTGGTTTCATTGGCTTATAACCTGGTAATGGTTCTGTTGCCGGATCTTCATCTAATGTAATAGTATCGCCTACTTTAACATCACTTATTGATTTAATAGCCGCGGCAACATAACCAACTTCACCTGTGTATAAAGAATCTCTTTTTTCAGGCTTTGGATTATGAACACCAACTTCAACAACATCATAAGTACCTTTAGTAGACATAAATCTTATTTTATCGCCCACTTTAAGAGTACCATCGACAATACGAATATAAGCGATAACACCTTGATAAGAATCATATCTTGAATCAAAGATTAAGGCTTTTAATTTACCATTTTTATCACCTTTTGGTGCTGGTACACGTTCGACTATAGCATCTAAAAGTTTATCTACTCCTAAACCGGTTTTTGCCGATGTATAAAGTATTTCATCCTTATTAAATCCTAATTCAACTAATTCATCAGCTACTTTTTCAGGATTAGCATTAGGTAAATCTATCTTATTAATAACTGGTATAACTTTTAAGTCATAACCAATAGCTAAATATAAATTAGCTAGTGTTTGTGCTTCTATTCCTTGTGCCGCATCAACGACTAAAATAACTCCTTCACAGGCAGCTAACGATCTTGATACTTCATAAGTAAAATCGACATGCCCTGGAGTATCTATTAAGTGGAAAATAAAATCTTCATTATGATAATGATATTTTAATTCAACCGCATTAAGTTTAATTGTAATGCCACGTTCACGTTCAATATCCATATTATCTAATAATTGATCTTGCATTTCTCTTTTTTGTACTGCTCCAGTTAATTCCATGATACGATCAGCTAAAGTGCTCTTACCATGATCTATGTGGGCTATTATCGAAAAGTTACGAATATTTTTTTGTTCCATACATCTCACCAATTAATAGTATAACAAAAATTAGTCCATTTTGTTGCATTTACTCCACTTTTTTGTTAAAATGTAATGGATTGTTGTGAGTGGGAGGTGAAATTATGCCAAATATGAAGAATGCCATTAAGAAAGTTAAAGGCGACAAAAAGAAAGCTAAATTAAATAATGAATTTTCTGCAAGCGTTAAGTCTGCAATAAAGGATTTAAATAAAGCAGTTACTGCTGGAGACAAAAAGAAAGCTGATGCTGCACTTAAAATAGCACTTAAACGTGTTGATAAAGAACATGCTGCTGGAGTTACTAAAAAGGAAACAGTTGCTAGACGTAAATCACGTTTAATGAAAAAAGTTAATGCAATGAAATAGACTTATGTCTATTTTTTTTGTAAAGTTTTATTTCCCCTATTTGTAAATCTAATTTATATGATACAATGATATTAGAATATTAGGGTGTTTATATGAGTAAGAAAGTTCGAGATACAATAGCTGCTATATTATTACTATCCTTGTTAGCATTTACTATATTGTATCAACATAAAATTACATATTTTATCGTTCATAATGTTTTATATAAAAATGACATTGTCGTTAAACCAGGAAATGAATATACACGTAATTATGATTTCAATTATGTTCAACATACTACTGATTTTATCGCTAATAATAAACAAGAATTATACAATATCTTTTATACAATATTTGATAGTGGTTGGGATACATTTACATTTTATTGTAGTGAAGAATATACCTCTTGCCAAGATGATTTAGATGTCTTATCTTCTGGTAATTCAGAAACACTAGCTCATATTAATAACTTTGTCGCCCCTTATAATAGTTTTAGTAAAGTACAAATAACTGTTAATACCTTAGGTAAAGTTAAAGTTGATGTCTCTCACCTATACTCAGCTGATCAAATAGCTGCTGTTAATTCAGTTATCAATGCTACATACAATAATTTAATAACTGATAAAATGGATGATGAAACTAAAATAAAAGTTTTACACGATTATATTATTGAAAATACTAATTACGATACAGCGCGTGCTAACATCATTCAAATGGGTGGTGATGATTCTAATCATAAATATGAATCTCATATAGCATACGGACCACTAATTCAAAAATATGCTATTTGTGGTGGATATACTGATGCTATGGAATTATTTTTAAATAAGATGGGCATTAAAAATTATCGTATTATGACTGGTAATCATACTTGGAATTATGTTTATCTTAATAATAAATGGTATCACTTAGATCTAACTTGGGATGATCCAGTAATTGGTGATGGTACTGAAACAATTGTTATGCATAACTTCTTCTTGATTGATACAGAAGAATTAGATAGCATGAATGTTGAAAATCATAATTATGATAAAACAATTTATTCAGAATAATAAAAAAAGGAAAATTAATTTTCCTTTTTTATATACTCTAATACATCTTTTTCTGTCTTATTAAAATCATCATAATTAGTTTCAAACCATTTAAAATTCATTTGATTCTTAAACCAAGTAAATTGTCTCTTCGCATAGTGACGACTATTTTGTTTAATTAAGTTTAATGCTTCTTCTAAACTAACTTTACCATCAAAGTATGGAAATAATTCTTTATAACCAATTGGTGTCATAACAGCTTTACTTCTAATACCACTGTCATATATTTTCTTAGATTCATCTAATAAGCCGGCCTTAACCATTTTATCCACACGTTTATTAATATAATCATATAATACTTCTCTTGGTGCTTCTAAACCTATGAATAATGTATTATATAAAAGTTTTTCACTAGGTTCTTTAGCACTAAAAGGTTTATTAGTACTTTCCATATAGCTTAAAGCGCGTTCTAATCTTCTACGATTATTAGGATGTATCTTGTTATTAACATCTAATTTAGTAACACGAATATATAATTCTTCATCACTAAGATTAGAATAATCTTTAATCTCATTATCAAAATTATAATCATATAAAACAGCTTTAATATATAATCCTGTTCCACCAACTAATATTGGTGTTTTATTTTGTTTTAATAAGTCATCGATTATTTTACGAGCATCTTTTTGATAATCACAAACAGTATAATCTTCATTAATATCTTTAAATGATAATAAATAATGTTTAATACCTTGTGTATCTTCTACTTTTGCCGTCGCAATATCAATACCCTTATATACTTGTGTACTATCGGCATTGATTATTTCACCATTAAGTTGTTTGGCAAGAAATAAAGATAGTTCTGTTTTACCAGTTGCTGTAGGACCTGCTATAACAATTACTTTTGACATAAATCATCTGTAATAAACATCGAATCCCCAAAAGAGAAGAAACGATATTTTAGTTTTACAGCCTCAGCATAAGCATTCATAATATTATCTTTACCAGCAAAAGCAGATACTAGCATAACTAATGTTGATTTTGGTAAATGGAAATTAGTTATTAAACAATCTACTGCTTCATATTTAAAGCCTGGATAAATAAAGATATCAGTCCAACCACTACATTCTTTAAATGTATGATATGTATGCATAATTGTTTCAAGTGTTCTAACACATGTTGTGCCAACGCTGATTATTCTTCGACCATCGGCTTTAGTTTGATTTAAAACATCTGCTGTATGAGCACTCATCATATAAAATTCACTATGCATCTTGTGATCTTTAATATCATCAACCATAACTGGTCTAAATGTACCAAGTCCAATATGCAAAGTAATATAAACAATAGCAATACCCTTCTTGCTTATCTCATCTAATAATTCTGGTGTAAAGTGTAATCCAGCTGTAGGCGCTGCAGCGCTACCTTCTTCTTTGGCATATACTGTTTGATAACGATCTTGATCTTTTAATTTCTTATGAATATATGGTGGAAGAGGCATCTCACCTAGTTTATCTAATATTTCATATAATATTCCATCATACATTAATGAGAAGTTTCTAATACCTGATTCTTCTTCACTAACACATTTCATTTTTAGACTACCGTCGCCAAATGAAATAATAGTACCAACTTTAACTCTTTTAGCTGGCTTAGCTAGTGTTTGCCAAACATTATCACCTAAATCTTTTAACATTAATACTTCAATATGCGCATGCGTATCTGTCTTTTCACCATGAAGTCGTGCTGGAATAACTCTTGTATCATTCAAGCATAAAACATCGCCTGGTTTTAAGAAATCAATAATATCATAAAAATGTTTATGTTCCATTTCTCCAGTATTTTTATTTAACACTAAAAGACGAGATGAATCTCGTTTTTCAAGCGGTGTTTGAGCGATTAACTCTTCTGGCAAATAATAATCAAAATCACTAGTTTTCATATTTCCTCTATTTATTGTATGGTAATCCTAAATGTTCATATGCTTTCTCAGTTGCCATTCTACCACGTGTTGTTCTAGTTAAGAATCCGATTTGTAATAGATATGGTTCATAAACATCTTCAATGGTACTGACTTCTTCACCTATTGTAGAAGCGATAGCATCAATACCAACTGGACCACCATTAAATTTTTCAATTATCGATTGTAACAAATGATAGTCTGTATCGTCAAGTCCTAAAGCATCAACTTTAAGCCTGTCTAAGGACATTTTTGTTATATCCAAGGTAATTTTACCTTCTCCAGTAACAAGAGCGAAATCACGAACTCTTTTTAGTAAACGATTGGCTATTCTAGGTGTGCCACGACTACGTGACGCAATTTCTTCAGCCGATTTATCATCAATCGCAATATTTAGTACACGACTAGTTCTCTTTACAATCTCTTTTAACTCATCTTTTGTATAATAATTTAATTTAAATACTATACCAAATCTATTTCTTAATGGACTAGATAAATCACCCGCTCTAGTTGTTGCACCAACAAGAGTAAATGGTGGTAAGTCTATTCTAATACTTCTTGTCGATGAATCAGTTCCTACAATAATATCTAACTTATAATCTTCCATTGCTGGATATAATATTTCTTCAATATATTTAGGAATACGATGTATCTCATCAATAAACAAGACATCTCCTGGTTCAATCGTACTCAAAATAGCTGCTAAATCACCAGGCTTTTCAATAGCTGGACCAGACGCTGTTTTAATATTAGATCCCATCTCATTTGCAATAATATATGCTAATGTCGTTTTGCCTAATCCAGGAGGGCCATATAATAATACATGGTCTAATGGTTCTTCTCTCATCTTAGCCGATTTAATAAATACATCTAAATTTTCTTTAATCTCTTTTTGACCAATATATTCATCTAAACTGTCTGGACGAATATTTTTTTCAAAAGTATCTTCTTCTAATTCATGATTAGTTACGACTCTTTCATCTTCCATAATATCCTCACTTTAACATTAACTTTAATGCACTCTTAACTTGATCTTCTACTTTATCACTTGGATTAACATTTGGAATAACCTTCTTAATTTCAGGCATCTTATAACCAAGTCCTAATAATACTTCAATTAAATCTTCATAGTTAGATTCTTTACTAGCTTCTGGATTAGTAGTTAATTTACCTTTCAAATCTAATATCATTTGACGGGCAACTTTATCACCAATCTTAGGGAATTTCTTTAAATATAAAATATTTTCTCTTTCGATAGCATCTGCAATACCACTAGGTGTTCCAAGGGCTAACATTGGCATAGCCATTTTACATCCTACTCCACTAACACTAATTAGTTTCATAAATAAATCTTTTTCTTCTTTATTTAAAAAGCCATATAAAGTATGTTCACCATCTCTATTAACATCTTCATGCACATAAACTTTAATCTCTTGATTTAAGGTAAATTTAAATGGATTGCCAACATATATAATATAACCAATTCCTTGGTTATCAACTATTATATAACTATTATCTATTTCTGTTACTTTTCCATTAATATATCCGTACATATTATCACCTCTTTCATTATAACACGGATAAGAAAAGAAGTACAAACAAATGTACTTCTATTTTAATTTAAATATATGTTTAATTAAATAATATACAAATACTATCATTACTCCAATATAGAGCCATGCCAGTAATGTTGTAACTATTCCACTTGTACTTCTTTGTATAATACCATAAACAGATGTTGGCACATACTTATTTACAAATGATGAAAATTCACTAATAGCAAGTTGATCTTTAATAAAATGTATTAATCTTAGTACAACATCTGATGTACCTATAAAAAATATTATTACTCGTGAATCTCTAAATAATATTAAAACAATTATTATTAAGATAAGAAAAATTATTATGTCCATATGAACTCCTATTCTAATGCTGTATCAATACTATCGTAATTATAATACCATACCATATTCTTTTTATAGATAAAAATTGAACCCGAATAAAGATTTGTATCAATATATTGTGCAGTTTCTAATGTTGAGACAGTAATATAGTTTTTCGTACCATCTGCTTTTAATGTCTTTTTATTAGCATCTAAATATTGCTGCGCAGCATGTGTAAGCAATGCTGTACCAGTACAATCTCTTGTTTTATCAATAACAGTCGTATTATCCAATACTTTATATGCCCATGTATTTTCTCCACAGAAATCTATTTCCACGGAATATTGTGTTTCTGTTCCAATATCTTTGTTAGTTTTGGGATCTACCAAATTAGATGATATTGCTCCTATGCTTTGTAGAAAACTTATTGATAATTTAATAACTCTATTATTAGGTGCCTGTTCCAATGTTGTCATATCTGCTATCGTTCCCGTTGCTGGAAGAGTTCCTTTTCCATTAGCTGGAAGATATTTTGTATTAGTATTAATTTGTGTTCCATTAACGCTAGTTTCTGTAAACCAATTTTGTGTTGAATTTAAAATCATATTGATTTGAGCATTAAATGTTGTTGTTTTAGATTGATTAATGTACTTACCTACTGTTGGCACAATTAATAAGGCAAGTGCTACCATGATTATTAAAACACTTAACATTTCTACTAATGTAAAACCATTACTCTTTTTCATAAATTCTCCCTCTAGTATATATATAATCTTTTTATATCTTTTGTAAGACTTGGAAGAATAATATACATTGTCGATAAATTAGAACCTGTATATATAATTGCGTGTAATATGCTATGATAAATTAAATAATCAAATAATCCCATTAATAATGCATATATAATAAATAAGATTATTAAATAATTGTAAAATATTTCTTCATCACCTTCATATAAAGTTTTACCTTTAAATATATATGGTGTTGTTAACATGATAGCAAATAAATTACTAATCATTACTTTCAATATAATATAAATGACAGTAAAGACAAACATTGGATTAATGTATGATATATTAGCGATATCATAGAAAATCATCTTATCGCCAAAGAAATAAGCTAATACTGTTGTAACTGCACCAGCGGCAAAAAATATCAATCCAAAGTTCAATATGGCTTCGCTAGCCGTCATATCCTGACGATCAAAATGAGGCTCTTCAATAAAATCCTCCTCTTCATCAGTAATAAGTTTAGCAAACTTTTTTCTAGCCATATTATCACCATAATCATTTTAACATAAAAAGGTAGTTTATACTACCTTTTAAAATAAACTAAGTTGACTAGATTCATCTAATCCATCAAGAATATGCATCATACGCATCTTCTCAATAATAGTACTAGATACCTTAGCACGCTTTTGTAAATCTTCAATGCTTAAAAATGGGGCTTTTTCTCTTTCTTCTACAATTTTTTCGGCAACTGTATCACCTAGACCATCAAGTGTTCTAAATGGTGGTATTAGTGTATTAGTTTCATTATCGACATCAAAATATAATGCTTTACTCTTATTCAAATCGATATTACCAATTTTAATTCCACGAGCAGTGGCTTCTAAGGCTAATTGTAAAGATTCAGATATGCCTGCTTCTTTATTAGTTGCATCATAACCTTTATTCTTAATTTCAATTAGTCTTGCTCTTATCGCATCATAACCTTTAATCATTGATTCAATATCAAAGTCAGTCGCTTTCGTTGAGAACCATGAAGCATAGAACCATAATGGCTTATGTACTTTAAACCAGGCAATACGAAAAGCACTAATAACATACGCAGTGGCATGTGCTTTAGGGAACATGTACTTAATCTTTGAACATGAATCGATAAACCAATCAGCAATACCAGCTTTTTGCATTGTATCTTTATATTTTAACCATGTTTCTGGATCTTTAGATGCTTTACCTTTACGAACAAATTCCATTATCTTAAATGCTGTTAATGGTTCTAATCCGTTATACATTAAGTAAACCATAATATCATCACGACAACCAATAACATCCTTAAATGGAACAACTTTATTCTTAATTAATTCTTGAGCATTACCAAGCCATACATCAGTACCATGTGATAGTCCTGATATCTTAATTAATTCGGCAAAAGTTGTTGGCTTGGTACTATTAACTAAGTCTTCTGTAAATGCTGTACCAAATTCTGGTATACCTAAAGTTCCTGTTTCACACATGATTTGATCTCTAGTAACACCAAGTGGTTCTGGTCCTAAAAATATCTTCATTGTCTCTTTATCACCTAATGGTACATTGCGAACATCAGAGTGTGATAAATCTTGTAACATACGTAGTTGTGTTGGATCAGAGTGTCCTAGGATATCTAGTTTTAAGACATCATCTTGAATCGCATGGTAATCAAAGTGTGTTGTTCTCCATGTGGCATTAACATCATCAGCCGGATATTGATATGGAGTAAAATCAAAGACATCCATATATCCTGGTATAACGACAATACCACCTGGATGCTGACCAGTTGTCCGTTTAACCCCTGTACATCCAATTGCTAGACGTTCTACCTCCGCCGTACGCATTGTAATGCCATTTTCTTCGCAATAACCTTTAACATAACCAAATGCTGTCTTATCGGCAACAGTACCAATGGTACCAGCACGATAAACATTATCTTCACCGAATAATACTTTGGTATAATTATGCGCTGAAGCTTGATTTAAATCCGAGAAATTCAAATCAATATCGGGTACTTTATCAGCATTAAAGCCTAAGAATGTGGCAAATGGCATATCATTACCATCTTTAACCATCTCTGTTCCACATTTAGGACATTTTTTTTCTGGTAAATCAAAGCCTGAGGCATATGTTGCTCCTAATGATTTACCATTTTCATCATCAAAGATAGAAAATTTACATTTAGGACAACGATAATGAGCTGTTAATGGATTAACTTCGGTAATACCCATCATAGTCGCAACAAAAGATGATCCGACTGAACCACGGGATCCAACTAAGTAACCATCATCATTTGATTTCTTAACTAACTTTTGCGCGATTAAATAAATGACATCATACTTAGCATTAATAATACCCTTTAACTCTTGATCTACTCTATCTTGTACTATTTGAGGAAGTGGATCACCATATAGTTCTTTAGCTTTATTACGAACCATATCTTCCGTTATTTGTGCACTATTAGGAATAATAGGCGCAAAAGGACGACCACCAGTATCAATAATTACTTCGATATCCTCTACTTGATCTGCAATCTTCTTAGGATTATCGATAACTATTTGATGCGCTAAATCTTTATCTAAGAAATCAAAGGCTTCCAACATTTCATTCGTTGTACGGAAATGATTGTTAGGAAGATTCTCTTTTTTATAACGTGCTAGAGGGTGTCTACCACCACCTGGTACTTTTTGATTAACAATAATATTGTGATAAATTTTATCATCTGGATTTAAGTAATGAACATCTCCCGTAGCAACAATTATTTTACCAACATCATTAGTTAATTTAACAATCTTTGTTATATGATCAGCAATATCTATCTTAGTAGCAAAATCACCTGACTCTAATAAATGTGTATAAGCATCTATTGGTTGTACTTCGACATAATCATAGAAATCGATGATATTAGTCATCTCTTCATCACTCTTACTTCTTGCTTCAACGAAGACTTCTGAATTATAACAACCACTACCGATTAGTAATCCTTCTCTTAATCTTTCAATTTCACTACGTAAAATACGTGGTGTCTTATAAAGATATTTAGTATTAGCATAAGATACTATCTTAAATAAATTCTTTAAACCAGTCTTATTTTTACAAATAATATTAATATGATATTCACGACCATATTTATATATTTCATCTTTGGATACTAAGTTATTTAAACTTTCAATAGTTTCAAAATTACGATCATTTGCTTTACGCAACATCTTATCAAGTACTAAGGCTGTCGCTTCAGCATCATAGTCACCTCTATGGTGAGATTCTTCATCAAAAGCAACATTATATCTCTTTGTTACAGCTGACAAACTATGTCTACCAAAACCGCTATCTAAAGTACGAGATAATTCCAAGGTATCAATTACTGGATTAGTAAAAGTTCCAAGGTTATATTTTTTATAACACATCTCTAAGAATGATGTATCAAACTTAGCATTATGCGCAACCATAGGTAAATCACCAAACCACTTAATAAAGCGCTTGATAGCATTTTCTTCATTATCTTTATCTTTAACCATTTCCGTTGTAATATTAGTTACTTCGGTAATACGTTTTGGTATCGCTCTACCTGGATTGATTAATTCATCATAACGTTCTAAGATTTCACCATCTTTAATTTTAACAGCACCTATTTCAATAATAGAATCTACTCCCGCAGCATTAAAACCAGTCGTTTCAAAATCGAAAACACAATATTCACTAGTAAGTAATGGTGCATCAGTACCACGAACAACAATATCGACAGTATCATCAATCATTGATAATTCAGTACCATATAATACTTTAAATTTATTTTCTTTATCTTTGTTATAACCTCTTACATAGTTATAAACTTGTGGATAAGCTTGAACACCATTATGATCAGTTATGGCAATACCAGGATGTCCCCAACTAATAGCTTGTTTAACAAGATCTAAAGCATCAACTACTCCATCCATTTGACTCATCATCGTATGGGTGTGTAATTCAATACGCTTTTCTGGTGCATCATCAACACGCTTTTCATTTTCACGTAAAGAAGTATTAATATCACGAATATTTAAAACTAATTCTTTAGAATAATTATCATTTTTAGTATAGCCTCTAAATTTATACCAATTACCTTTTGTAACTTCTTTTTGTAATTTAACGACATCTTTTTCATCTTTAATGAATACTTTAGCATAAATACTATCTGTATAATCAGTAATCTTTAAAGTTAAAATGACAAATTTACTCTTTGTTTCATGAAAATCAGGATCTGCAAAAACATATCCTTCTACCGTAATATTATTTTCTTCGACGATTAAATCTTTTATTAAGTCAACTTTGCCTTTAATAGTTTCACCCATTACAACAACAGATTGCTTCTTAACTGGTTTAGTATCTTTAACTTTAAGACTATCTTCTATTTCAGCCTTTAATTCAGCCTCTTTTTTCTTATCGATAGATACTTCAAAATCAATATCGTAGCCAACACTTTTTAAGTCTTTAATGAACTTATCTTGCATATGATCAAATGGCATTTTTTCGGCTTTGTTAGAAACAGTAAAAGAAACTATATTATCTTCATAATTTAGTTCACTATCCTTATACATCTTTATAAGTGGAGATTCTGGAGTATATTTATCAATAATATAATCGAAGTAATCTCTAAAATATTCCCTATTTACTTCTTTAACATACAAAGCGATGGTAATACTTTTATAATTAACAAAACGTTTATGTAACAAATCACTGAAAGTAACATAAGTACTTAATGGTAAATTGCTATTTAAACATATTTCAAAGCGATAAGAATCTCTATTCTTATTGCAGACTATCTTTTTTAAACATCCGGATTCAAAATCAGCGAGCATACTCTCTGGTAATTTTATTTCTTTTAATAACAATCCTAGTTTATCTTGATTAGCATCCATAATAATCACCATTTTCTATTGTACCAAAAAATAAGATTTGTAACTACCATTTTTTAACATTTTTACATATATATTTTTCAATCTAAAATTATAACTATGTTAAAAAAATCTTACATACTATCATAACACTAATTATGGCTTTTATAATTGCAAATATATTAAAAATATGTTAATATTCAATTAAGGGATATATCTGATCGAAGCAGATGCATCCGTAGATCACATCTGGGCTAACTAAGTTAGATCAGATGTTTTTTTATTTTAAAATAATATGTTCAATATTATTATTAATAATAAAAGGATGATTATGCTATATAAAGAAAATTCTCTTCTAGTCATAATAACCACCTCCTTACATCAAGGAAGCATCTGATATCAAATATATCCAAAGTCAATATATACTAATAAAAGTAATGGTGCAAATGACAGATTTAGCATATTTATCAACATTATTAATATCAATTTTAATAATCTGCTGAGACAAATTTAGATAGTTTTGCACAATAAAAGTACAGATTTTTAAAATCTGTACTTTTTTAATTATTTTAATCTTTACGTAAACTAATTCTTCCAAGCATTATATACATCACAGTTAGATGATGATGGTGGTGGATCTGGTTTATCCATCTTGACAATCATTGGTATCTTAAATGCTTTACCAAAGACAACAGCTGTACCTGGTTGTAAAGTCTTTTGCTTTTCAACTATATCTGCACTAATGTTAGGAAGCATCTTTGTAATATATTCCAAATCTCTTGGGTGTGTCATTTTAAATATAACAAAGTTAGAGCATTGAGCGATAACAGTATCTGATATTTCAACTGGTCTCTGTGATATTAATCCTAAGATTAAACCATATTTACGACCTTCTTTAGCAATACGTTCAAAGATGTTATAACCAAGTAAATCTTTATCACCATCTTCTTGAACATAACGATGTGATTCCTCTAAGACGATATGGAATGGTACTGTCGCACGATTTTTTAATCTCTTAGTAAAATTAAATAACATACGTGAATATAATTTAACAATTACTTTGGCTAGTGAATCATCAATATCCTCTAAATTAAAGTTAATTATCTGTGCTTTAGTACCATTAAAGGCTACTAAAGAACTAATATATTGATCCATTGTAATGTAATTTGGATAATCAAAATACTTAGCATTCTCTCCTATTACTAATGAATGCAATCTTACTTTTAATGTAATCGCATCATTATATAACTTTTCATTACGTAGAAGTCCTTCTGAAATTAATGTAAATTCGAATGCGGCTTCCAAATCTTTTAATGTATATTTATTAATAGTCTTAGGTTCATATTCACTTAAACTATCATCAATGAAACTATTAATATATTCAGTAATTAATACTGATTCAACAAATTCACCAGTACGATCAACAATAAAGCATTCTCTAAATTTACGAGTATAACCTAATCCTTTGATTGGTGTATTTAAATTAAATTCTGGTGTATTACAAGTAGCCAAAATGGTAAAGATATTATCTCTTTTAGCCATAGGTGTATCTGATGTATAAAGTACTGTCATAATTGCTTGTGCGATTAGATAGTTTTTATAACGCATTGACTCTGGTGTATTTTCGGCAAAGATGTGTGCTAAAGTTAATGCTCGTTCCAAAATAGGAAGTTGTGCATGATCTTGCGCATCTAATAATAAAGCTAAATCATCTAAATCTAATAACCAAAGTGGAATACGAAGTAATTCTCCACCCTCACCAACTTGATTAACATTTGTTGTGTAAAACTTAAAGTTAAAACTTGGATTTATTTTACTTAAATTTTTAAAGGCATTATGGTATTCACCATAGGCATCAAAAACAAAGAAATTAGCACGGAATGGAACATAATTAGGATCATTGAAAACATTTTGTAATAGTTTTGCAACACCCCATGATTTACCACTACCAGTATTACCAAATATAGCATAATGGTTAGAAAAGAAATCATTGATATTCATTGTCACTTGGCAACCTTCATAAAGTGGAGAATATCCAAGCATCATATTACCTGGTTTAGTATCACCAACTATGATTTTCATTTCTTCTGGTGTAATAACTCTGATTGAGGCATTAAGATTGGGTTTTCTAACAACGCCTGGTAAAAAGCTATCACCATTTAATTCGCCTAAAAACTTGACGCTAATCATCTTAGCATCAATATCTTCAACTTCACCTAATATCTTTTTAGTTCCATCATCAAAAATAACATGCATATTTAGAAGATTATTAGCTGCTTCTAAACCACCTGTTATTTCAACATGCGCAATTGAACTATTTAAATATATAATATGCCCTATCATAAATACCAACCCTTTTTATATTTATATTAGTTTTTGTATCTTTTCTTTTATATTCTTATCTATATTATTAATTATAGCATTTATTTTTTTATTCTTGTCATATAATTGCAAATTTTCTTCATAATATTCTAATTTTTTAACTGCACTGTTAATTTCTTTGTGTATTGCATTACGACTAACGTGATATTTTTCGCTCATTTCTTGTAGTGTTAAATTATTAAAATAATAATCCGCAAAATAAGCGCATTCTTTATCCGTTAATAATTTAAAATAATAATCATAAAGATGTGCTAAATAAACTTGTTCTTCCATTACTCACCTAAATCTTTGAATAAACCATAAATATATTTTTCAATATCAAATGGTTCCATATCATCGATTCCTTCTCCAACACCAATAAACTTAACAGGAATATTAACTGCCTTTTTAATTGCTAGAACAATACCACCTTTTGCTGTACCATCTAACTTAGTTAGAACAATACCTGTGATATTTGTAATATCTTTAAAATTCTTAGCTTGACTAATGCCATTTTGACCAGTAGTAGCATCGATTACTAAAAGAGTTTCTTGTGGTGCATTAGGTACTAAATTGCCAATAACCTTATTCATTTTAGCTAATTCTTGCATTAGATTATCTTTTGTTTGAAGACGACCAGCCGTATCAATAAATACCATGTCATACTTTTCATCTATGGCCTTTTTAAGGCCATCATAGATAACACTAGATGGATCTCCATCTTTAAGATAAATATCACATTGTGCTCTTTTAGACCAAACTTCTAATTGCTCTTTAGCTCCTGCTCTAAATGTATCAGCTGCAATCAATAAAACTTTTTTACCAAGTTTAGTATAATTATTAGCTAGTTTACCAATAGTAGTCGTTTTACCTACTCCATTAACACCAACCATTAATATTACTGTTAAACCATCTGGATTAATATTAATTTTACTACTGATAATATCAGTCCCAACATATATAACTAACATCTCATCGACAATAACTTCTTTTAAATCATTTACATCGACAATGTTTTCATCTTTAACACGTTTTTTAAGCCTTTTAATTAACTCTTCTACTGTATCAACACCAACATCAGCCATAATTAGAATCTCTTCTAATTCATCATAATAGGCATCATCAATTTGATGATGCTTTTTTGATAGCATATTAAGTTTAGTATCTACTTCGTTACGTGTCTTTTCTAATCCTTTATTATATGGATTTATATCCATAGTCATAACGTCTTTAAATTTTTGAAAGAATCCCATGTTACCTCCTATATAAAGTCAAAATGTTCTCCCGAATTATTTGGATCATCACTATTATCTGTTGAATATAAAATAAAATCTAATATGCACATAAATATAATAATATATGCTATTACAATAGCAAAGCAAGATATTAATGCTAACAAGGCAGATAATTGTTGAAAATATAAATAACCCATAAAATAACTAATACTAGATAAATCACCTATCAAATAAATTATTAGCAATATCAATGTTCTAACATATTTGTTTGATCTTGTTTTTAAAATAGTATCATGATAAGCAAAACCTAATAATGAATTTAAAAATAATCCATATGCTAGAAACCAAAATAGCAATTTAGTCCAACTATTTTGGAAAAGTAATGATATACTAGAATCAGATGCTATAAAAAGATAATAATATCTAACGACTAACTTTATAAAAAAAGCGACTAATAGTACGTAACTCCACTTAGTGACTATTTTTAAACTATCTTTAGACATACGTCCAGTATTAGTACTTTTTAAGACACTTATGAATAATTTCCCATTATAACGTTGATTAGCTAATCTTTGTATAATATCTTTCATAACATCACCACTTTAATAATACACTAAATTAAATAGTTTGCCAATAAACGTCTTTTAGCGTATAATGATTACTTGCGAGAACTTTTAGAAAGGAGTTTTAATGAAATTTTTTGAAAATAATAATAATGTAGATACTAAAATATTTGCATTAGGCGGTCTTGGTGAAGTCGGCAAAAACATGTATTGTGTAATGCGTGGTGACGAAATCATCATTATCGATGCTGGTGTAATCTTCCCTGAAAGTGATTTACTTGGAATAGATTATGTTATTCAGGATTACACATTTTTAAAGGCAAATGAATCTAAAATAAAAGGACTATTTATTACCCATGGTCACGAAGACCATATTGGTGCCATTCCATTCTTAGTCCAAATGGTTAATATTCCAGTTATCTATGCCCCTAATCAAGCAGCTGCTTTAATTAGACATAAATTTGATGAACATGGAATAAAATATAATAATTTAAAAGTATATACTGATGATACTAAGGTTAAGTTTAGAGATATTGAGGTTGAATTCTTTAGAACAACCCACTCAATACCTGACTCACATGGTGTTTGTATTACAACACCAGATGGTATTATTGTTGAAACGGGCGATTTTAAATTTGATTTAACACCAATTGGTCCAACATTTGATGTTACTAAGATGGCTGAAATCGGTTCACGTGGTGTTAGTTTATTGCTATCTGATAGTACTAATGCATTAACACCAGGAACAGGAAGAAGCGAATCTAAAGTTGATAATGCCCTATCTGATTTATTTAAGCAAATCAATGGTCGTATTATCGTTGCAACATTTGCATCTAATATCTATCGTATTAAACATATCGTAGATACATGCAAACGTAATAATCGTAAAATCGTTGTCTTCGGTCGTAGTATGGATAACAATATTGAAATATCTATTCAAGGTGGGTATATCAAAAATAAAGATATCTTTATTACAGCAAATGAAGCTGATAAACTACCTGATAATCAAGTATGTTTATTATGTACTGGATCTCAAGGAGAACCTTTAGCTGCATTATCTAGAATAGCAAATGGTACACATAAATTTGTTAAACTAAGAGATGATGATACTATTATCTTCTCATCTAACCCAATACCAGGTAATGGTATATCTGTTGCCCGCACAATTAATAAATTATATTTACGCGGTGTAAAAGTTTATACTAATACATATTTAACAGATTTACATGCCTCAGGCCATGCTCAAGAAGATGAACTAAAATGGATGTTAAGAATAATTAAACCTAAATACTTCATGCCTATGCATGGTGAGTATCGTATGCTTAAGAAACATGCTGAAATTGCGAATGAATGTGGTGTTCCAGTGGAAAATACATTTATAAATGGCAATGGCGATGTTCTAAGTCTTCACAAAGGCGTTGTAACAAGAGCTGGTACAGTTCCAACAGGGGCTGTATACATTGAAGGCAATAACATTGAAAAAACGAATAACTATGTTATCCGTGATCGTAAGACTATGTCTACAGATGGTATTGTTATTGTTATCGCTAATATTAATTCTAATAATGCTAAATTATTAACAAATCCTAATGTCACTTCTCGTGGATTTATTCAAGTTAATGAGAATGAAGATTTAATTAATTATTTAGAATCAGTAGCTAGAGAATCTATAACTAAGAATCTAGTTAAACCAATTAATTTTGAGAACATGAAAGAAACATTGATAGCAAGTATGTCTGATGCAATATATGAAAAAACCGGTAGACATCCAATCATTCTACCAGTTATTATGGATATCAAGTAATTGATATCTTTTTTTATCTAGGTCTTACTGGCATTGGGCCAGAAACATTTTTAAATATAAGTACAAGTAATAAAATAGATGCCAATATTAAAAACACTAATATCATATAAGATATCATAATAAACTTTTTATCTTTCATAACATCTGGTGATATCTTTATAACTTTATTTTCTTTCTTAGCACTTACTGATAATGGTTGTACAATGGCATTATATTTATCAGTACTCAATGCCATTGGTTGTTCAGATAATATTGTTATCTTCTTATTCTCCAAACTATTTGCATCAAAAAAAGTAATATCATATATATTATTGTTAATAACATTATTTACTGCTTCATATAAATTATTCAATTCATCTTTTGATGGCTTTGATAAAGTTACCTTGCTACCTTCTTCTTTAACACTTGTTGAATACAAAATATTGCCTAATAATGTCTTGCCATAAATAAAATATTTATTACCCTTATAATCAAACAAACGAAATGGAATAATACCAATTTCATCTTTATCTTTGTCTATTGCTTTCATAAACCTCTCCTATTATTAATATGATTATAAATTAAAGATGTCAAAAAATAAATATTTACACGTGTAAATTGACAAAAAAATGATATAAATTACTTTATACCATCTACATACTTTTTAAATTGTTTAATATTATCACCAAGTATTACTTTTAATTGATTATCTATTTCAACAATACCTTGTGCTCCTAATCTTTGAATTCCCTCTTTATTTACTTTAGATATATCAACTAAATCAACAATGAATCTTGATTTATTAAATTCATATTTAATAATATTATCTCTACCACCAAGATATTCAACTAATTTATTTAATTCAATCTTAAAGTTCTTATTTCTTGATTTAACTATTGCGATGGCAATAATAATACCAATAAGAATGAATGCTATATAATAATAAATAGGTTCAATTGTCATATTTAATCACCTATTTCATTATATAACATAATTTGTTTTTTTCCAAACATGTGTTATAATTTCTTTACATATGGGGCTGTTCTGGTTTCGACGGGAATATCAGGATAGTGATGGCAAGTGGAAGGTACGCCTTAAGTACAAAAATAAAAATAACTGGAAACAGAAATCAATTAGCTTTCGCTTAATATAGCGAGCTGCTTCTTTCAGTCCTCACTCACGGGATTGGATAGAAGCTCGTTTAGTGAGTTATATTTGCAAAGTTCCTATATTTGCAGATGAATTTTATAGGATACCTAATGATTGGTAGTTTACTGCTATAATCACTAGGGAAATTAATCAGTAAACTAAACTTGTAGATGTTGCTGTAGTAGTATCCTCGGACAGGAGTTCAACTCTCCTCAGCTCCACCATATGAAATTAAAATCCGAAAGGATTTTTTTATTGTAAATAATTTGTAAACAAAAAAACAACATTCATAATAAATTAGTCTATTGTGATAAAATTATATTAGAGAGAATGGAGATATTATGGAAAATATAGACTCAATTATTAATGAACATGGTGGAAGTTTTGGTGTTCCCGAAGATCCTAAAGAAAGATATGGAACTAGAGATCAAGAAGTATTAAATAGTGTTAATATGTTAATTCATGCAGATGGAGCTAATAATGTTGATCAATTATTAAAAAATTTGCCAGATGAATCTGTTAAACAAATTGTTGAAATACGTTATCGCAATTCAGCTAATCTTTTAACTGATAGATATCTTGGTGGTGATAGACTCGAATCTGCATCCAAAAAAGTAACATTAGATTTAAAAATTTTATCAACACTAGTAAATCAAAACAGAAATCTTTATGGCAAAGATATTAATGCTTCTTATTTAATGGGTGATGAAAATTATCAAGATATTTTTGGATTATTAGATAATTATGAAGGATTAATAAAGGATTCTGGACACAATATACCATTAAATGATATGTTTGCTCAAAAAGCTAGTATTAATCCAGAAACTGGCCAAGAAATGAATGCCACTGATATGATTGAGCAAGTAAAAGAACAAGCTAAAAACAAAGCCAATGAAATGGGAATAAGCACTGGAAGTAAATCAATTTAATAAAGTAAAAGGACTCAATAATTTGAGTTTTTTTATTTATATAAAAATGTGGTACAATGTATTTATGAAGAAAAAAAGAGTAAAAAAGAGTGTAATTGTTATTCCCCTATTAATATTGATTGCTATTAGTAGTTTTTTCATATCCAAGACTTATATATTTAAATCAAATGTATCATTAAGTGTTAACGCATCAGCTGAATTTCCTAAGCCAGATTATAGTGCATCATTAATAATGGTTGGAGATTCATTAATACATGATGGTGTTTACTTAGATGCTAAAAAAAGTGATGGCTCTTATGATTTTAAACCAATGCTTGATGATTTAAAGCCAATTATTAAAAGATATGATTTAGCCTATTATAATCAAGAAACTGTTTTAGGTGGTACCGAATTAGGATTATCTGGATATCCAAGATTTAATTCACCATATGAAGTTGGAGATGCCTTTATTGATGCTGGTTTTAATCTAGTATCGCTTGCAACTAATCACACAATGGATATGGGCGAAAAAGGAGTACTTAATTCTGTCGCCTATTGGAAAAAACATCCGGAAGTTTATACAGCTGGTCAATACTCATCATTTGAAGAAAGAGATACACCTGTTATTAAAGAAGTTAATGGTATTAAATATACATTTCTATCTTATACAGTTTGGACAAACGGCTTAGTTCCTGCTTCTGGTAAAGAATATTTAGATAGTATTTATTCTGATGAACTTGCTAAAAAACAAATAGAGGCAGTCAAAGGTAAAGCTGATGTTATCTTAGTAGCAATGCACTGGGGTACCGAATATTCACTTGATATTGATGCTAAACAAAAACGTATTGCTCAATATCTTAGTGATTTAGGTGTTAACATTATTATTGGTGCTCACCCACACGTTGTTGAACCAATAGGATATGTTGGTAATACATTAGTTATTTATTCATTAGGAAATATTATATCAGCCCAAATTGGTGATGAAAGATTAACTGGAATTATGGTTGCTGTTAAGATTCATAAAACTATTACTGATGGTAAAACTACTATTACAATTGATCCACCACATTGTGAACTTACTTATACTTGGCACAATGCTCTATTTAAAAACTTTAATGTTTATCCTTACTTAAAACTTAATACTTCGATATTTAGTCAATATCAATCATATCAAACTAAATATTCTGGAATTGTATCAAGTATATCTGATAAAGTTAAATTTACTGACTTATCAACAGATGATTATGGAAACAATTAAAAACACTTCAATGAAGTGTTTTTTTATATATGATAATTAAATATAGCACATATTACTGATAGCATTATTGTATTAGTTATAATACCAATACCACCTAAAGTAATATGCCATTTTTTATTTTTTTCTTTCTTTTTAGAGTAATAAACAATGTAAACTATCGACCATGCTATTTGAATAAAACTTTCAATCAAACTGAAATATGTAAATATACTAAAGCGGGTACTTATTTGTTTAGCAGTCTCTTTAACTATATTGCCATAAACTATCCAAGTAGCCCAGTTATAATTTTTATAACTATCGGTAATTTTTTGGACATTGTTACTGCTAGATACTAATGTAATAAATATTAATATACCTAATACAATAAGAATATATATTCCAATATCTAGTACTTTCTTTTTATCAATATTTTTCATAATACCTCTATTTATTAGGTTTATACTTTAATTCAAAATTAGTACAAAGACTTTCAATATAATCTTTTCTCAATACACGATATAGCCATTTATTAGGGATAGTATCATATCCATAATAGATACCTGCTAATCCACCTGTTAAAGCTCCTATTGTATCAGTATCATTGCCAATATTAGTAGTTGCAATAACACATTCTTGATAATCTTTGGCTTTTAGAAATACCCATAATGTTGCTTCTAATGTATCTACTACATATCCTGTTGATTTAATATCTGTGATAGTTAACTTCTCTAAATTACCTTTTAATATTCTCTTATATAACTCTAATGATTCATCACTAAATCTTTTATAATTATGAGCTTTAATATGACGATATGCTTCTTCTTTAGAATTACCTTTAAGTAGTTCAAGAACAAAGATAACATATATATAGCATCCTAAAAAACTAATTTCGTGAGCATGTGTAATTGATGATGTATTTTTAATTATTTCATAAATTTTATCTTTAGTCGTATTTTGATAATAGAAATAATATGCTAATGGCAACATTCTCATTAATGATCCATTACCATTATCTTTAATCCCTTTTCCACCACATTCATTGACTGGAACGTTTTCATGTGCATAACGCCATAAAGCTGATAAAGTAGTATTACCTATTCCAAATTGTTTACCTGTTGATGAAAAATCACCAGTACCAAGCCATGAAACAAAGTTGTCAGCCATCTCTTTATAATCAATACCTTTATCAATCATCGCTTGCATTTCAGCAAGTGTCATCGCCGTATCATCACTCCATGCACCAGCAGGAGTACCTTGTTCAATAGATGGTTCCATATCGGTAATTGGATTTTTTAACAATTCTTTTCTTGTGTAAAACTCTGTTGGTGTTCCCATAGCATCGCCAATGGCAAAACCAATAATACCATCTTTCATTCCCTTTAATTCTTTCATACTATCACCATACTAATTATAACATAATGATTCAAAATTGGTATGGTATAATATAAATGCAACCAAAAAGTGACAAAAAGAAACTAAATATTGATAGAGCAACCAATAGTTAAAGACTTATAATTTTAGTAGAGGTGAAGAAAATATGCGATTTAGTGAAAAACTAGCAAAGAAAAGAAAGGAAAATAATTTATCACAAGAACAACTTGCTGATAAGTTAGATGTATCTAGACAATCAGTATCTAAATGGGAATCAGGTACTAGTTATCCTGATATGGATAAGATTATTCAACTATGTAAGATACTTAATTGTAGTTTAGATGATCTTATTGATGATGATGCTACTGGTAATAAGAGTATTAATAATAAAAAAGATTATAATGATTATCTTAAAGAATTCTTAGATTTCATTACACAAACATCTAATATGTTTACTAGTATGACTTCTAAAGAAAGATGGCATTGTATATTAGAAGAATTAATCATATTTGTCATAGCATTATTAGCTCATTCTATTTTAGGAGATATATTAGATGCTTCATTTGGACAATTAATTAGACTATTACCAGGAGATGCTTATAATATAGTAAATGCTATTCTAGAATTAATATATGATTTAGCATTCTTATTAATTAGTATTATTACTATAGTTCATCTATTTAAAGTTAGATATCTAAATTACTATGTTACTGTTAAAGATTCTAGTGTTAAAGAAAAGACAATTGAAGAACCTATTAAAGAAAATAAAGTTAGTAATGCTGATCATCCTAAAGAAAAAGTTATTATTCGTGATCCTGAACATTCTAGTTATCATTTCTTAAATATTCTTGGTCAAATAATTATCTTTATACTTAAATTTATTGCTGGATGTATTATCTTAATGCTTGCTACATTCTTCATAATGGATGTTGCTGGTATTGCCTTTATTGCAACCCTACTTAGTTATGGTATTATCTTCTTATATGTTATGTTAATATTATTAGGCATTTTAGGCCTTTTATACGAGTTTATCTTAGTACTCTATAATTTAATCGTGAATAGAAAAAATCATGCTCTAAAGACCTTTATTACCTTAATTATCAGCATAATAATGATTGGTACAGGTATTGGAATGGCTTCTAAAGAATATTTATCGTTTACACCTGTAGAAGAGAATACTAAAGAAGTACAACTTGATATACCTAATAATGCTTTTATATACAATGATTATAAATATATAATTGATAATAATGTTAATAACTTAGTTATTACATATACTTATAGCATTAGTGATAGTACCTACTACTTTGAATGTAATGATACATATTGTATCTTAAATCACAGAAATGGTTATGAATTTAATTTAAATGATGCTTTCAATTATATGATGAATATGTTTAAAGAGAAAAAGATGATTAATGGTTATACTGATTCACAAATAGTAACTATTAAATTATCACAAGCTAATTATGATAAAATAATGGCTAATAAAGCTGAATACTTAAAGTAAAAAGATTAGGAATTATTGATGTGAACCCCAATCGGTAGACATTAATAAAAAAGACTTATATTAAAAAGAGAAAATTATTTTTCTCTTTTTATGTAAGTTTTTTCTTTTTATTAACTTTTGACTTTA
>Ga0268357_100681_pt1 | contig 36753 bp, 29 predicted proteins | sample BioMet10_FD_192466 | JGI IMG/M metagenome (GOLD analysis project Ga0268357, IMG submission 192466) | Sewage microbial communities from Oakland, California, United States - Biofuel 10 (Illumina Assembly) | ecosystem: Engineered > Wastewater > Sewage > Unclassified | place: USA: California... | reverse complement strand
CTGCCCTTCCGTGGCGCGCAGGTCCGCTCGCCCAAGCTCTGGGCCCGCTATCTCCACGAGGCCCTGGAGCTCTTCGGCGACGAGAGCGACGTGCTGTTCATCTGCCACAACTGGCCGTGCTGGGGCCGGGACAGGATCGCCGACTTCATCGGCAAGCAGCGCGACGCCTACAAGTTCATCAACGACCAGACCGTGCGCCACATCAACCACGGCCAGACCATGACCGAGATCGCCGAGGCGGTCGACCTGCCCGAGGCCCTGCGCCGGGCCTGGTTCAACCGCTATTACTACGGCCACGTCAGCCATGACATCAAGGCCGTCTATCAGCGCTACCTGGGCTGGTTCGACGCGAACCCGGCGCATCTGCACGAGCTGCCGCCCGTGGAGGCCGGCCGGCGCTACGTCGAGTTCATGGGCGGGGCGGCGGAGGTCCTGCGCAAGGCCCGCGCGGCCTTCGCGAAGGGCGAGTACCGCTGGGTGGCCCAGGTCGTGAACCACGTGGTCTTCGCCGATCCGGAGAACCGGGAGGCGCGGGAGCTGCAGGCCGACGCCCTGGAGCAGATGGGCTACCAGGCCGAGAGCAGCACCTGGCGCAATTGCTACCTGAGCGCCGCCATGGAGCTGCGGGAGGGCGTCAGGAAGATCGCCATCGCTCCGCTCAGCCTCTCCATGGTGTCCAACATGCCGACGGAGCTGCTGCTGGACTACCTGGCCACGCTGGTCGATCCGGCCAAGGCCGGGGACACGGCGACCCGCCTCAATCTGCACTTCACCGATCTCGGGGAAGACTGGCAGTGGACCCTGGAAAGCGCGGTCATGAACTGCTGGGCCAGGCCGCTGCCGCAGGCGGACGCCGAATGCACGCTGACCCGCGACACGTTCAACAAAATCGCCTGCCGCCAGCTCCCCGCGCGGGAGGCCATCACCTCCGGAGCCGTCCGGACGCGCGGCGACGCGGACGCCCTGGCCCGGATGTTCGCCGCGCTTGAGGACCAGCCGGACTTCTGGTTCAACATCGTCACGCCGTAACCCAGCGCCGCGCGCGGCGGCCCCGCGAATGTCCCGGCGACGTTCGCGGGCCGCCCGCCGGCGTCCTGCGCTCGTTCCCGCCCTCCAGCCTCCCGCCCCACTACGTTCCCCGCCACCCGCTCGCCGCAACGCCTAAAGTCCTGCCGTCCCGCCGCCAAACCCGGCGGACGGCACGGCGGTTCATCACGCCTCACGCCGGCATGGAATTCCTCACATTTCAGGACATCCTGATATGCGAGAAGTCCGGCCTTTCCCAACAACGCGCCGGCTGGGAGCGGCGCATACGTAACGCGCCGATTATTTGGGAATTAAATCACAAGCGCCGGCCGCCGGCTCCCTGGCATGGGACTTGCGATTCTTCAGCGGATGCTGGCGGCTGTTCCGCCGCCAGGCGCACACCGGAAACAATCCCAGGAGAACATCATGCCGAAACCCGCCACCGCGGCCACCAGACAAGCCAATGCGGCCCTGCTGAACAGGCTGCCGTTCGACAACACCCAGGACTACGCCGACGCCCGGCGCGGGCTGCTCGTCGAGACGCCGGACCTCGTCATCCGCAACGAGGCCGGCGAGCCCTTTTGGGACATGAAGTCCTATTACGATTTCCTGGGCGGCGGGGCCAAGGCCCCGGAGACGGTGAACCCGAGCTACTGGCGTCACGAGCAGCTCGGCGCGCTGGCCGGCCTCTTCGAGGTCACGGACGGCGTCTGGCAGGTGCGCGGCTACGATCTCGCCAACATGACCCTGATCCGCTCCAACACCGGCTACATCATCATCGATCCGCTCGGCGCGGTGGAAACGGCCCGCGCTGCCCTGGCCCTGGCCTTCAAGCACCTGGGCAAGCGGCCCATCGTGGCCGTGGTCATCACGCACAGCCACTTCGACCACTTCGGCGGCCTCGAAGGCGTGGTCTCCGTCGATGACGTGGTGTCCGGCGCGATTCCCGTGATCGCCCCCGACGGGTTCAACGAGGCGGTGGTCAGCGAGAACATCTTCGCCGGCCGGGCCATGAACCGCCGGGCCTGCTACCAGTTCGGCCCCCAGCTGCCGCACGGCCCGCAGGGACTTGTCGGCACGAGCATGGGCAGCGGCGGCAGATCCGGCCTGATCTTCCCCAACACGTTCGTCCTGCGCACCGGCGAGAAGATGACCATCGACGGGGTGGAATTCGTGTTTCAGATGACGCCCGATTCCGAGTCCCCCGCGCAGATGTGCTTTTACCTGCCGCAGTTCATGGCCCTGTGCATGGCCGACATCACCGTGTACACGCTGCACAACCTGCTGCCCTTCCGCGGGGCCCAGGTGCGCTCGGGCAAGCTCTGGGCGCACCACATCCACGAGGCCCTGGAGCTCTTCGGCGACGCCAGCGACGTGCTGTTCCTCTGCCATCACTGGCCGTGCTGGGGCCGGGACAAGATTGCGAACTTCCTCCGCAAGCAGCGCGACATCTACAAGTTCATCAACGACCAGACCGTGCGCCGGATCAACCACGGCCAGACCATGACCGAGATCGCCGAGGCGGTCGACCTGCCCGACGGGCTGGGGCTGGAGTGGTTCAACCGGAGCTACTACGGCCACGTCAACCACGACATCAAGGCCACCTATCAGCGCTACCTGGGCTGGTTCGACGCGAACCCGGCGCACCTGCACGAGCTGCCGCCCGTGGAGGCCGGCCGGCGCTACGTCGAGTTCATGGGTGGGGCGGAGGCGGTGCTGCGCAGGGCGCGGGCCTATTTCGACGCGGGCGACTACCGCTGGGTGGCCCAGGTCGTGAACCACGTGGTCTTCGCCGATCCGGAGAACCGGGAGGCGCGGGAGCTGCAGGCCGACGCCCTGGAGCAGATGGGCTACCAGGCCGAAAGCAGCACTTGGCGCAGCTGCTACCTGAACGGGGCCATGGAGCTGCGCGAGGGCGTCAGGAAGGTCCCCATGTCGCCCATCGGTCTTTCCGCCGTGGCCAACATGCCGACGGAGCTGCTGCTGGACTATCTGGCCACGCAGGTCGACCCGGCCCGCGCCGGGGACAGGGCGCTCCGCCTCAATCTCCTGTTCTACGCCCCCAGGGAGGACTGGCAGTGGACCCTGGAAAACGCGGTCATGAACTGCTGGGCCAGGCCGCTGCCGCAGGCGGACGCCGAATACATGCTCACCCGCGACACGTTCAACAAAATCGCCTGCCGCCAGCTCTCCGCGCGGAAGGCCATCGATTCCGGAGCCGTCCAGGCGCGCGGCGACAGGGACGCCCTGGCCCGGATGTTCGGCGCGATCGAGGATTCGCCGGACTTCTGGTTCAACATCGTCACGCCGTAGGCGCCGGTGCGCGCAATGAGCCTGTGGCTGGCCTGTCCGCCCAGCCAGGGGAACCGAGTCCACCCGGTCGGCCGAAGCGAACCGAGCCGTTTGTCCCAATCCCCAGAACCTCTTACCCGGCTGAGAAGGAGTCCCGTATGCGCACGAAACGACACACCGCAGCAAGTGTTTCCCTGGCCTGGCTCTTCTTGATGCTGCTCGCGTTCCCGTCTTTTTCCCAGGCGGATGACGACGATGCGAACCGCAAGTTCGGGCCCATGCAGGGCGTTCCGGCCAGCGTCTCCCTCGGCGGCGGCGGTCTGCTTCCCGAGGGCCGCCTCACCGCGGCCTACAACGTCAGCTACCGCTCCAAGTACGAGTCCCTTGCGGGCAGCGATCAGACGAACAACCGGAACATCGACAACACCACGTTCATCAACCTGCTCAAGTTCCGCTACGGCGTCACGGACCGCCTGGAGATCCAGACGGTGACCCCCTACACGTTCTATGATCCCAAGACCGGCCGCGATCTGGACAGCTGGGGCGACTCCCTGCTCGCCGTGGCCTACGGCTTCCTGCAGGAAAAGCTGGGCGATCCTTTGAGCCTGACCCTCAACGTCAAGGCCGGCCTGCCCACCGGCGGCATGGGCCCCAGCGCCCTGCCCGGCGGCGGCGTCTGGAGCGGCCAAGCCTGGCTCGGCCTGACCAAGACCATGGGGCTGCATCAGGTGTCCTTCGACCTCTGGGGCGCCGCGCCGTTCGAGGAAGGCAACCAGCACCTGCGCAAGGGCGACAGCTGCGGCTTCAACTACGCATACAAGTACGCGCTGACCAAGAACCTGGACATGGGCGTCGAGGGCACCATTGAGCACGCCGACCGGGGCAAGCGTTTGGGCGTCGAGGTCAAGAACGATTACACCGAATGGTACACCGGCCCCGCCCTCACCTACAACATTCCGGGAACGACCGTTGACCTGGCTTTCGGGGCCTATCTCCCGGTGTACCGCAGCTATGGCCAGAACACGTCTTCCGACAGCGTCCGTTGGGACGGCAAGATCTTCATCCTGTGGTAACCCAAAGGGAGAACAGAATGAGCACCCCAGCCAGCGCGCTCCCGATAACTCAGGACATCAGCGCCGGACTCGGCGCGAAACGCATCAAGAACAACTACTTTGACGGCCTGCAGACAACACTGCTGCATAAATGCATTTTCTTCCTGATCATGCTCGCGTTCTTCTTTGAGCAGATGGACAACGCGAATTTCACGTATATCGCACCGGCGCTCATGAAATCCGCCAACATGAGCATGACCGACATCGGCCATATCACGTTCTGCTATTTCATCGCCATGACGGTTGGCGGACTTCTGGGAGGCGTTCTCTCGGACTTTCTCGACCGGCGGAAGGCCTTTCTGCTTTCAACCCTGATCTTCACCGTCGCTTCGGTGATCAATGGCTGGACGGACAACAAGATCGTCTTCATCATCGCCCGGGCGATGACGGGATTCGGCATCTTCAGCCTCATGGTCTGCGCGCAAACATACATGACCGAGATGGCCCCGGCGGAATGCCGCGGGAAGTGGCAGGGGCTCGTGGCGTGCGTGGGCTTCTGCGCCATGCCCTTCATCGGGTTCATGTGCCGGATGGTCATCCCGATTTCGCCGGAGGCCTGGCGATATATCTTCTATGCCGGCGGCCTCGGCTTCATCGCCTTTGCAATGGCCTACTTCTACCTGCCGGAATCCCCGCGTTGGCTTGTGGGCAAGAAGCGGCTGGCGGAAGCCGAAGCCGTCGTCAAAAAGCTCACCGGCATAAGCGTTGACCTCAGCGAGGTCGCGGCGGCGAATACCGAGCCGCACGCCAAGGTCATGGACGTCCTGCTTGGCATGCTGCAGCCGAAGTACATCAAGAGAACGCTCGTCATACTCATTTTGTTCCTTTGCTATACGCCTCCGGGCTTCATGATTTTCGTGTGGACGGGCGTCATTCTCAAGCAAAAAGGCTACACGATGAACGATGCGCTGACGGCGACGATGATCATCCAATTCGCCCTGCCGGTCGGCGCCTACTTCTCGTCGTTGATATCGGACCGCGGCGGCCGCAAGGTGCCGATCATCATCACCCTGATCGTGATGGCCATTACGTTCCTCGTGTTCGGAAACAGCGACCAGTATTGGCTGATCGTCGGGGCCGGCTTCTGCACGCAGATGGCGGCGACGGTCATGTTCCTGTTGTACTTCACGTATTGCTGCGAACAGTATCCCACGAGGATGCGCAATACCGCATCCGGCCTGCAAAACGCAGCGGGACGGTTGGCCACGGCGGCATACCAGCCTATCGTGCCGATTGTCGTCGCGGCATACGGTTTTTCCGGGATGTGCGGGCTCAACGCGGCGTTGCTCATCCTCCCCGCGATTGTCGTCGCGATCTGGGGCGTCCGCACCGGCGGCAAGTCTTTGGAAGAAATCAGCTAGCGTCGCCCCGTGATCTTGCGGGGTCCTTCCCGGGAGCCGGCTGCGGTCCGCGACCGTTGGCCGGCTCCTGTGCGCAGGCGCAAAACCGGCGCGCCATTCGGCATCGGCCGTTCTTCCGTGTCGTCGCGTCCCGCTGATCAAAAACAGGCGTCGCGCTACAGGCTGGGGGGACAATAGGGGAGCAAACAGAAAAAGGGCTTGCGGCATCTCTGCTGCAAGCCCTTGATTCTTTTGGTAGCGGGGGCAGGATTTGAACCTACGACCTTCGGGTTATGAGCCCGGCTGTCGTAAAATATCTACCAAATTTATACCCCTTACCCATTCTTAATATCCCTTACAAAACTTGACTTATTGCTAGACAGTTGTGTAATCTACCCGACAGAAGGTTAGTCAAAACTAGCTCTGTGGGTAGAAGCAGGGTAGAATTCTGGCGAGGGACTTATGGCAGTCAAAGGCAAGATGTTGAGAGTCCACAAGGCAAAGTGGGTTGGCGTTTATCAGCGACTCAGAGAAGACGGGGATCCTGTGTATTTCATCACGTTCAAGAACGCTGCGGGAAGGAAGGTTTGGGAGAAGGTCGGGGCCAAGTCTGAAGGCTATTCGCCAGAGGTCGCTGCAGATGTGCGGGGGGAACGTGTCCGCGCCGCCCGCCATGGCGGTGAGGTGAAGACCGCAAAAGAGCGCCGCCGGGATCAACTCGTCCATGACCGCCCCCTGCAGGATATTGCAGCGGCCTATTTCGCGTCGAAAGGAGCGGGCCTCAAGGGCGGCAAGACCGACCGGAACCGCTGGGAGAAGCATCTGGCCCCACTGCTTGCCAGCCGACGCGTGTCCACGCTTACGGAACTGGACGTGCAGAAGGTCCGGGCCGCCGTTGCCTCCCTGGCACCTGCCACAGGCTGGAACGTTCTGGAACTGCTGCGCCGGCTCTGCCACTGGGGAGCTCAGCATTCAATGGCCCCTACCCTGCCTTTCACCATCCGTATGCCGAAGCGCGACAACGAGCGCGTCGAGTATCTCACTGTGGATGAGGCCCGCCGCCTAGACGAGGCGCTAGCCTCGTGGCCCTCTCAGGATGCGGCAAGGCTGCTCAGGACTGCTATGCTCACAGGGATGCGCCGCGGCGAACTCTTCAAGCTGGAGGACCGCGATCTGGACTTTCAACACGGCTTGATCCTCATCCGTTCGCCCAAAGGTGGCAAGAGCACTCGCGTTCCCATGTCCACCCCTGTGGCGCAGCTTCTCCAGCAGCAGATCATCTGGCGCAACGAGTGCCACCCCGGATCTTCCTTCGTGTTTCCTGGCCGCGAAGGGGGGCAACGTGTGGAGTGTACGGCGGCCCGCCGCATCAAGGCTGCCGCAGGGCTTCCCATGACCTTCCGCATCTTCCACGGACTGCGGCACCACTTCGCCGTGACCCTAGCAAACTCTGGCCGGGTCAATCTCGACATGATCGGAGAACTGTTGACCCACAAGAGCCACGCCATGACCCGTCGCTACGCGGCCTTCCTGCCTGAGACGACCAAAGCCGCGGCAGACTTGGCGGCGGAGCTGCTCCAAGCTAAGGCCACCCCGGCGACGGACAACCTTCTGACCTTCAAGCGTGGGGGGTGAGGGATGGATGAGCACCTTTTCAAAATCATGCAGGCACAAGCGGAACGAGAACAAGAAGCGGGCTACCCCAAGTATACAGAAGACGGGCAACCGATTTTCCCCGAAGACGAGGCGTACGAGCCATTCGAAACAGAACAACGCATGATGTACTACCTGGAGCAAGCAATTCTCGCTGGCGAAGAGCCGCCAGCAAAGCACGTTGGAGAAATCATCCGCAGAACCGTTCCGATTGAAATTCCGGAGGCGGTGCGTGAATACATCGCCACAATCCTCGCACCGCGGGAAGGGCAGCAGCGCAAAGTTGGCGGTAATCGTGGTGCGGATCTCATGGGCCGGATCTCTCCTGACCCGCGCAAGGTCTTTGCTCGCGTTAACCTTGAGGGGGACTTAAAACTCTTGAGGGACGAGCTTGCATTGCTAAAAAAGCAGGGCCTCACTGCTCGAGAAGCGCATAATCGACTGGCAAAAACACACGACCTCCGCTCCGAGCGGACTGGGAAAATCTGGGGCTATGAACGCGTGAAGAAGTACCTCAAGCACGGGAGGTAGGTATTTCATATCCCACTTCCTAGTACCCAAGGCATCAGTCACCTCCATTCGGGACACAAACCTGAATGGAGGATTTTTTATGCTCAATAAGACCCGCCTCACCCCCAAGGAAGCCGCCGAGTATCTGGCCGAGCGCGGCTGCCCCTACAAGCCCAGTTCCCTTGAAGTGATGCGCGCCCAGAAGCGCGGCCCCCGGTTCCACAAGCTCGGGCGTTTCGTGTTCTACGAGAGGGCCGACCTGGACGCTTTCGTGGGTCTCGCCCGCCCGGTCGAGACGGTGGATTCCAGGGCTCCGTCGCTTGTAGGGTAGTTGAGCCATGGTTAATCTCGGTTACGGCGCGCGGTCTCCCCGGCGAGGTTTCCAACTCGTTACGAAGTTCCGCGCAAGCTATTCCGGTTGGGCAGTGTTTTGCTTCCGTCCCACCAAAATCTGTCGCAAACGCAGCATCCTTCTGTGTCGACCTCCACACCCTGAGGGTCGGCGTCGAAAGAACATCTGGCGATTGTGGTGGGACGGCCTCAACGAGCGGCTGTACGCCCATGAAGCCGATCGGTTGAAAACCGAGCTACCAGGAGTTTACCGTGCCCTCACGAAAGCTCTTAATTCAACGTTTATTGGACACTCCGCCACCTTGGCGCTGGGAGAACCAGACAGGTTGCGCAGGAAAGAAATGTTCCTTGCACGTGTTGAAGCTGCTCGGCATGCACGGGTAGAGGTCGAGGATTGGGACGAGGAGGATGAAGAGGAGGACGAGGAATGGTAGATGTTACAGTCCCTCTGCCCGTCCAGATGCAGGCCACGGCAAACAACCTGCAAATTGCCCTGGCCTTTCTTAAATGGCACCCTCAGGCCCGTCTCTTTCCCTGCTCGCGTTATGAGGACGGGCAGCACAAGGCGTTAGTCAAATGGTCGCAGGCATCCTCGTCCGACACGACCCAGGTGCGAGCATGGGGTCAGCAGCACCCAGGATGCTACTTCTGCCTCGATGCGGTACGAAGTCCCTACACGGTTCTCGACCCCGACGACAAAACCGGTCGCGACGGCAACGCAACCCTGGCCGCGCTGGAGGCACAGCACGGCGCCCTGCCTAGCACGCTGGGGAGCAAGACACCAAGCGGCAAGGGGCGGCATCTCCTGTTCAGGTGCAGCCAGAAGCTGAAGACAGGCGCGGATCGCCTGGGCGTCGGCCTGGACATCCCCGTGATGGTTCCGCTGCCCGGCCAGTACGTGCCCGGCAAGGGCCTATACGCGCTGACGGGTGGGCCGCAATGCACGAAGTTGCCCAGATGGGTGGCGGAACTGGCCGGGCGCGCGTCGGACAAGAAGGCCGGAGAGAATCTGAACGTGCCTGCCCCGGGCGTCATCGTGGACAATGAGCCCCGCGTCATCGAGGCAATGCTCTATGCTCTGCACAACGCCCCCGGCGTCTCCGCAGGGCGCAGGGATAGGACCGCCTTTGATGTGGCCCAGACTATTCGTGACTTCGGCTTGAGCTTCCAAACTACACTGCGGATCATGCGCGACGTGTGGGCTGCCCGCCCGGACGTGGAGATCATCGATCAGCAGAACTTGGCCGACAAAGTTCGGTCGGCCTACACCTACTCTAGAAGCAGGTTGGGCGAAAAACTGCCCGAAGCCGTGTTTGCCCCCATCCCCGTGCCTCCGCTGGAGCTTTATGAGGACGCCGACGAGTTACCCTCCACAGGCCCGAGCTGGCTGGTGGAGGACTACATCCCACGCACCGGCGTGACGCTGCTCTTTGGTGAGAGCAACGTCTTCAAGAGCTTCCTCGCCATTGATTTGGCATACCGCGTGGCCGCTGGGCTGCCATGGTGCGGACAAGATGTGGTGCAGGGGCCGGCCCTCTACATCGCGGGCGAGGGTGCTTCTGGCCTGCGTGCCCGTGGCCTGGCCTGGAAACGCCACCACGCAGTAAAGGAGAAGCTCCCCGTGTTCTTCCGCACGATCCCCGCAGCCTTCGGACAGCCACAGTCCGTCGCGGAGATCAAGCGGTTCGTGCAGGTCATCGAGGAACGCCGAGGGCCTCTCGCGCTTCTGATCGTGGACACCCTGGCCGCAAACTTCGGCGCAGGAGATGAGTCCTCGAATCGGGACATGGGTATGTTCCTGTCTGGCCTGAACGAGGCCACCGGACACCGCGGCGCACGTCTTCTCATCCATCACAGCGGTCAGAAAGAGCGCGAGCGTGAACGCGGGGCTTACGCACTGCGGGCCGGGCTCGACGCCATCTACCAGCTCAAGCGCGTAGAGACCGGCAAGGCCCCTGGCTGCTTCCTGCGCTGCGACAAAATGCGGGATTCCGAGTTCTCCGAGCCGCGGGCCTTCTCCACTGTGTGGGTGCCCCTTGGGTACGACGCTGGCGGCAAGCTCGTGGCGTCCATCGTGCTCGAAGAGATCCCGGCCTCCAGCGTGGCTGTGGTTCCGGCAAAGCCGCTGACCGAGAAACAGGTCGCCATCCTCGACGCCATTCGGGCGCAGTCCGTCCCTGGGCAGGGCGCAGCCATCGAGGACGTGGTGAAGGCCGTCGTGGACCTGAAGGCGTACTCACGCGCCGAGAAGGCTAAGCAGGCGATCAAGTATCTGGCCGACCACCGACACATCCTGATGAACGGAGAGAGGATCAGATGCGTCGGTTTCTAATCCGCACCACCCTGGCCCCTCGCTGCACCTGCACCCGCCCCCCCTATAGGGGGGGCGGGCAGGGGGTGCAAAGGGCCGATGTAGCCAAGTGCAGAGTCTGGTGCAGAAGGGGAAAAAACCTGGATCCATTGTGGCCCAATGGCTCCTTGGGGTGCAGCACCCGTGAGGGAAAAAGCCAGGTACAGCCGGGTGCAGGGGCAGGTGCAAAACCTGTCGAGTAGCACAGGTGTAACCGTTTGTATTACGCAAAACAGCCCTTAGGACCGGAAAGGCCCCCCCGACTGGCGACGAAAAATAAGGAGGAAACCAGGAATGACAACGGATACCCCAGTGAACCCCACCCCCAGGAAGCGGCGCTTCCGCCTAGGCACGGCCGAGCAGGTGCGCGAGTACCTCGCCGGAGTTGTGAGCAGGCGAGAGAACGCCGAACTGACCGAGAGCGGCGCAAAGACCAGGGCCTACCTAGGGCAGGTGCTGGTCAGGATCATTGAGGGCACGGACCTGGAAAATCGTATTGCTGTTTTAGAACAGCGAGCCGAGGAGACCAGCCGTGCCCGTCAGTAGTCTTGACCGTCGTTTAACCGCCCTGGAGCGGCGCACAGGCTAAGCTGCGCTCACGGAAGAGATCCGCCGAGCTATGGTCATTGACAAGTTCCTGGCCCAGCAACTTGGACAGGAACCGAAGTCAAGGCAGGAGATTGAGGCCGAGGTCCAAGTCAATAGGCACAGATGCGATGCTGGCCTTTCCGCACTCCTCCTGGCGCTCTTTGGGAACACAGAACGAAAGCGGGTTGTCAAACCGCGAGATTGATACTCGCGAAGACCAAGAGTAGCATCCACGAGAATTGGAGCAACATATGCGGGCAAGGAGTCTGGAACATCGGCTGAAAAAACTGGAGCAAATCCAAAACGGGGTTATCACTGAGCGAGCGCGCCAAGGAGCTGATGACGCTCTGCGCGTTGGCCTCATCCACAAGGGGCAGTGTAAAGAGTTTGCCAAGTTGATGAGCCAGCCCGGCTTTTGGTCAGGCATCGTGAGGGAATTGACCTGCCCCTCTAAAACCAACTCTGGGCTCGAAAGCTAGGTCAAGCCACCGAAAATAGCATCCGAGGTGTCCGACGGTGATACCCAAACGGGTGTCCAACTGGTCCTGATAGGCTCGGAGACTGGCTCACTCACAGTCCCACGGGCTTCCCCCGGACCATAACCCGCCCGCCTTGCAGCTTGCCTTCAAGCCATTGCTGCGCGAAGTCCAGAGGGCCGTCTGGCTGCGGGAAGAATTCGCGGGGTGCCAAGGCCAAGCGAAAGGCATCAAAGCAAAACATATCCTGCTGCAGATCCACGCCAGCACGCTCTGCCGCCTCAAGGATGTTATCCAGATACCTGTCGCCACCCATGGAGCAGGCCACGACGATATTGGAGCCGTGGCGGCACTTGTACTTTTCAGCGAAAACGTCTGCGCCACCGGGGAAGGCAGCCAGCGCCGCCCCGCGAATCACCATGGTCGCGAATGCACAGGGAATCCAATCAGCCTTTTCATCGCCTCTCTCCTGCGCCTGCGGGGTCTTCGTCTGCTCCCGGAGTTGCTCCTGTCGGTCGATCCATGCATGAGGGGGCCTAAAGCCGAAAAGAATGGTCCCGCTCTTGAACGGGTGCCCATCCTTCATCCGGCTCGGATCAATTTGGCGGCGGAAGGCCTCCACGACCGCCACCATCTCTTCTGGCAACCGCTTGCGCACCTCGTGCAGGATTTTGGGAGGCATCCCCTTTTTAACGCCACCGTACCACGCCTCCGCCACAGCGCCGGCGATGGAGGCGATGGTGTCCGAGTCGCCGCCAATGCTCACGGCCTTGCGGATGGCATCTTCGAAGCCGCTGGATGAGATGACTGCTTGCAGGGCCACAGGTACGGATTCCTTCGCCAGGGCCCCCGGCTTCCTAATTGCGGGAGGCCATTCCTCGGAGAGAGCGTAATATTGGTTCAGGGCCCTGACCATGCACCGCTTGATCAGTCCGTAGCGGGCGCTGTGCACCGCCAAGGCTACGGCCTTGGCGGCATTTCTGCCTTCGTTGCTGTCGTGTGTGAGCCGCGCCTGTTCGTCCGCCTTCTCCAGGATGTCAGCAGGCTTCTTCCACCACCACGCGAAGGGACTCACGCGCATGGCCGCACCGTTGCCCCTGCTGTGGCCGGAACCGTGCCCGCCGACCCAGGCCAGGAAGCCTGGCCCGTAGCCACGGTCAGGGTACCTGTTACACCACGAGCGCAGAGTTTCTGCCAGGTCGGTCCGGCGAAGGATGTGGTCCATGACGGCCACGGTCAGCACTGTGTCGTCAGTGAAGGTCGAGTGCTCGGTGAACAGCTCGAAGTCATAGCGGTTGGTGTTGTGGCGCTCGTAGACGCTGCCGATGATGTCCCCTGCGATCGCTCCCCACATGGCTCCTCCGTGGTTAACGGTTGGCCCGCGTCAGGAGCATGGTGGCCGGGAACAAAAAAGCTCCCCCGGGTGGGAGAGCTTGAAGGTGCGGCTCATGGTCCCTTGCGGGCTGGCATTGGCACCTTGACGATGTCTCCGTCAGGTTGCCGGGCGGTCACAGGGCCAGTTCCCTCGCGCCTCTCTGCATGTCGGATCACTCTTATCAACGTAGTCCCAAAAGCACAACTGGCCCGAACGCCAGCTGTCGGCTTGTGGGCCAACACGATTATTTCAGCACCAAGTTCTCGCCATCTCTCTCAATGTCGCCAGCCAGCGCCAGCAGGGCAACGCCTCTTTGCATGTGCGCGCGAACATTCTGCGTCACGCGCCTGAAGCCCAGGAGGCGGGCTGTTTCTTGCTCCAATACATCGCACGAGGCCGAGATGTACTGGTGGAGCACGTGTCGAGCGGCGTTGGCGATCTCCTCCGGCGGGATTTCGCCGGGATCTCGTTGGCTTTCCTCGCGGCCACCCGGAATCCTGAATCCCGTGTAGGCATCAGGCGGGGTCTGCCTCTCCCAGAGGAACGTCTCGCCCTTGCCCCGACGAACCAGGACTTCGCTCGTGTTCTTGGCCACTCCGAGCACCCGCTCCTTGCACTTTTCCGTCGCCTTGGTGAACCCCCAACGCGCGGCGACACGCCGCGTGAGGAGCGTCAGGCTCATGGGAGCCTCGCTCTCCATGACCTCCAGCAGGGCCTGCCGGATCTGCGGCGTGCTCTGGGGTTGGTAGTATTCCTCTTGGGTACTGAAGGCGATGGGCGCAAAGCTGGGCCTGTATTTTTCCAGGTTCTCGTCCGGTGTCGGCCTCGCGGCCTGCCCCGAGGCCGGAGCGCTGGCGAACTGCTGCACGCAGGCCTCAGGCGGGCTGAAGGCCGGGGGAGGACACGACTCGGGTTCCTCCAGCTTTTCCGCACGGCGGAGCAGCGCTTCCTCGATGGCTGTCTCCACCTTTTCCAGGGCGGCCTGCGGGTTTTGCCACCAGTCCGTGGACCAGACGCGGGCGATCTCCCAGCCCAGTCCGCGCAGAATCATCTCCCGCAGTCTGTCCCGGTCGCGGGCGTTGTGCGAGCTGTGGTAGTTGGCCCCGTCGCACTCGATGCCCAGGAGATAGCGGCCCGGACACTCCGGGTCCACCACGGCCAGATCGATGCGATAGCCGGAGCAGCCCACCTGGGCATGTACCGTGTGCCCTTTAGCCCGCAGGGCTTCACAGACCTGCTGCTCAAAGGGCGAGTCGAAGTCTGCCGAGGGATCGCGGGCGATGGCCTCACGGATAGCCGCCATGCCGCGTTCCGCATATTCCATGTAGCTTTTGAGGTCCTGCACCCCCCTGGCCCGCGTGCGCGCCAAGTCGATCTGCTCGGGTTTGAGGGAGGAAAACAGAACCACTTCCTTGCGCGCGCGGGTCACCGCCACGTTGAGCCGTCGTTCGCCGCCTTCGCGGTTGAGCGGACCGAAGCTCATGCTCACCTTGCCTGCGGCGTCCGGGCCGTAGCCCACGGAGAAGAAGATGGCGTCGCGCTCGTCGCCCTGGACGTTCTCCAGGTTCTTGACGAACACCCGATTCGGATTCTCGGGGTCGAAGAAGCGTTCAATCTCCGGGTGATTCCGGCGTTCCACCTCCAGCAGATCGGCGATGAGATCGCGTTGCGGTTGGCTGAAAGTCACCACGCCGATGCTCACGGAGGAGAGCACGGGGTCGAGCAGACGCCGGACCATTTCGCTCACCAGCGCATCGGCCTCTATACGGTTGGTGCGGGACTTGGACTTGTCGTAAACGCCCGGCACGTGGCGGAAGCTCACCGCCTGCTCCAACTGCGGCGAGGGGAACGTCAGCAGGCTGTTGTTGTAATATTGGTGGTTGCTGAAGGCGATGAGGCTCTCGTTGCGGCTGCGGTAGTGCCAGCGCAGGTGCAGCTGCGGCAGGCTGGCCGCACGGCACTCGTCCAGGATGCTTTCCGCATCCTCCACGGTTTCCTCGTCTGGTTCGATTTCGTCGTCTTCGCGCTGGAAAAAATTCGTGGGCGGTAGCTGCTTGGGGTCACCCACGATGATGGCCTGCCGCCCGCGGGCGATGGCGCCCACGGCGTCCCACACGGGAATCTGCGAAGCCTCGTCGAAGACCACGAGGTCGAAGGGCGTGTGCCCGGCGTCCATGTATTGGGCGATGGACATGGGACTCATGAGCAGGCAGGGCTTGAGTCGGGGCAGAAGGTTGGGAATCCTCTGCACCAGAGCGCGGATAGACATGTGGCTGCGTTTTTTGTTGAGCTGGCGATTCAAGATGCCCATCTCGGAGTCGTCATTGGCCTTGGCCCCGGCGATGGGCACACGGGCGGACAGGCGAGCATAAATCTCGTCGCGGGTCAGCTTGGTGTAGCGCTCGTCGGTCTCGCGGAACTGCCGGATCTTGTCCTCGAAGCCGGTGCTGAAGAAGTTGCGCAGCACGGGCTCGGCGTGGACGACGCTCTCCACCCACCATTGGTAGTAGCCGCGCTGGAACACGTGCTCGGTCTGTTCCGGCGTGATGCGTCCCTGCTCAAGGGCCAGCACCAGGTGCTCCAGACCGATATCCAGGGCCCCGTGGCAGGCCTTGCGCCACTGGCACCAAAGACGGAATTTGCCCAGGTGCTCGGTCAACAACGCAGACCGGCTGACGACGCGCTCCAGGGGCAAGGTCTCGCCCGAGTCGGAGGCGAGGGAGACGCCTTTACCGAAGCCCAGCAGTCCGTCCAGACGCTCCACGGCTTGGCGGAAGCCCTTGCAGGCGGCGCAGTAGGCTTCGACGCCGGCGCAGAGGCGGTCATAGTCGTTCCACAGCGTGGCGGCCCAGATGCGCTGGATGTCTGCAACGCCACGACCGGACAGGTTGGCGGCTTTGACTGCCTTGGTCCGGAGTTCCTTAGCCCGCGTCGTGATCTTTTCCAACTCCGCGTCCGAGATCTGGCCCTCGGACCATGCTGAGCCAAGGAGGCGGGCACCGGCATCGGACACGGCCTTCCACTGGCTTTCCAGTTCGCGCAATTCGCGGGCCTGGGCCAGGATGGACTCGAAGCGGTCCGTAGCAGGCGCCTGTCCGCTTTTGGACACCGGACGCAGCGTCTTGGCAATGGCCCTGTTCTTGAACCAGCGTCCCAGGCCCCAGCTGGCCTTCGCGGCCAAGTGCAGCGCGGCCAGGGCGTCCAGGTCAAGGGCGATAAGCTCAGGCGTGAACCACGCGCCGAGGGACTCCCACAATACCTTGCGGCGGCGGCTCTTGCGCACCAGTTCGTCGATCTCTGTGCGCAGCGCAGGCCAATCGGGGGTCTCAAGCATGGGGGCCGTCGGACGTGGCTGTGCTGTCAGGTTCTGGCCCAGCTCCTCATATTCGTCAAGGCAGGCGGGCTGGAGTTGCGCGATGCCCAGAAGCGGCAGCAGCGCGCTCGCCGAACGCTCAAGTTCGCTCACAACCACGGGCACGTTCTCCAAAGCTTCCTGGACTTCGCGCTGCACCCACGGACTCCAGTCCTCGCAGGCAACGCCCTCCCAGGGGTGCCCGGCGGGAGTTCCGATGGCGCCCGCGGTGAGCGCCAGCTGGCGGGATGCCTGTCTCAGACGTTCTAAAAGTGGCTGATCGATGGCTTCCGGCGAGGGCCAGAACAGGGCCACAGGCAGGACGTCCTGAAGCCCAATGAGCTTGGACAAGCCCTGGAAGGCGGTTTCGCCGGAACTCTGCACCTTGTGCAGAGTCTGCACGTATTCGTCCAACTCGGCGCGTAGGGCGGCCAGACGTTCGGCTTCCCGCCGCCAGTAATCGGATTCGAAGCTGGACGGCCCGGTGAGGGACTGACCGAGCTGCTTGATGACCTCCTGCTTGCTGCTCTTGTTGGAGTGCAGTTCCAGACAGAAGTTTTCCAGCCCGCACTGGGCCAAGCGGTCGCGCACCACCGTGAGCGCGGCCATCTTCTCCGAGACGAAGAGCACGGACTTGCCGCAAGCCAGGCAGTGGGCGATGAGGTTGGTGATGGTCTGGGACTTGCCCGTCCCCGGAGGCCCATGCAGGACGAAGCTCTTCCCTTCGGCGGCGGCGTAGACGGCCGCGAGCTGGGAGGAGTCTGTCAGCACCGGGCAAAAGGTTTCCAGAGGCGAATGGGTGCGGTCCAGCTGTTCGGCGTCGGGGAACCCCCCGGAGTCCGGAAAAGGCAGTTCCGGCGTGTTGACCAGATGCGACACGACGGGATTCTTGAGCAGTTCCTCGGTGCGTTCCTCAAGATCTCGCCACATGAGGAACTTGGCGAAGGAGAAAAAGCCGAGGCAGGCGTTCTCCACAATCTCCCAGCGGTCGATTTTTTTCACCGCCTCGCGGAAGGTGCCCAGGATGAACGGTACGTCCACGCCGTGGGCGTCCTGGGGCACGGGGTCCATGCTGGGCAGGGTGAGCTGAAAATCCTTGGACAGGAGTTCCAGGAGAGTGGTGTTGATACGCGCCTCGTCGTCGCGCTTGCGCAGGCGGAAGCCCTCCAGGGCCGAGCCGCGCAAAATCTCCACAGGAACGAGGATGAGCGGAGCGAGCAGGCGCCTACCTGGGGCATTGGGCTCATACCTCGCCAGGAAACCCAAGGCGAGATACAAAGTGCTGGCACCGCCTTCCTCCAACTGTAGGGTGGCCTCGCGATAGATCTCCAGCATCTGGCGGGAAAGCTTGTCATAGCCAACCCCGGCGCGCAGGCGCCTGGCCTTAAACTCCTCCTGAAGCACCACCTTGCGGGCGTCGTCGCCCGTCCTGCGGCGGAACACCTCGGCACTGCGCGGGTCGTCTTCGGCGAACTCACTCGGCTTGGCCAGGATTTCGAACTTGTCGCCGTCGGCGAGCGCGTCCTCAAGGCTGGCGATGTCCGGGCAAAGGATCTGTACGGACTTATTGGTGAATTTGAAGTTCAGCAACCTGTTGCGCAGGGAGAGGTCGAGCAGCTTGCGCTTCCAGCGGTCCAGACGCGTGGCTGGCGTCTCGGGCTGTTCTTCAGGCTGTCCGTCGGGCCGCACCGCCCCTTCCACCAGCGAAAGGTCGGGGGGCAAGGTCGTTCCATCCTTCGCTTGCCCGGACCTCGCGCGTTCCGTTCCGCCATGCTGGCCACGCAGCGGCAGAGGGCGGATGGCTGCCTTGCGGCACCTCGCCACGTCCACCACGCAGACGAAGTCCTGCTCGTTCTCAAGTTTGGTCTTGCCCAACTGCGCGGCGAGATTGAAGTCGTTTGGCGGCGCGGAAGTGAGCGTCGTCGTCTCCACAAGGCAGATTTCCGCAAGTTCGACGCGCTTGCGCAGCCGCAGCACGTCATCGCCGACTACGTCGGAGAAGGTCTCCTCCACCAGCCAGAACCCGGCGAAGGCGTGGCCCTTGGTGAAGACCACGAGGGGATGGAGCCCGGCCTGTTCGAAACAGGAGGCCAGGAACAGGGCCAGATCCAGGCAGGTGCCCAGGCCGTTTTCCAGAATGCGCTCGGCCAGGCGAATCTTTTGCCCGGCCTGCTCGAAGCTTGCTGGGGGTGAGATGTATTTGAGTCCGCGGCGGCGAATAGCCTCGTATATGGCCCCGCCTTGCCGGAGTGTGTCCTTCTTTTTTTGAGTTTGATAGGCACAGAGCGAGGCCCCCCTGTCCCAACTGGAGAGGATGCCTGCGGCATCGGCCAGGACGCCCTCCACCACTGGATGATTTGGCGTGACGAAGGCCGCCAGCACCTCTGGCAGGGAGCGCAAACCGCTCCATTCGTCATAGGCCAGCACGTCGATTCGCGCAGTTTCCTGCCTCAGCTCCTGGCCGAAGGCGCTGACCGACACCGTTATGGTTCCGGCCACACGCTCGGTGAGTTCCGCCAGGAACTTGGGCGAAAGCTGCAAGGGCACATGGCCGAAGGCATACGAGGCTCCCGGCTCCAGGCTGGTGACGCGGCCCTCCCACGTGCTTGCGAAGTCAGGTTCGACCTCAACGCGAACCAGCACATCCTTCAGGCACGTGCTGCCAGAATTGGTCAGGCGAAGCTGCTTGATGACTGGGACGTCATTCTGTTGGAGGGCATAGTTGACGGTGGGGTCGTGGAGAAGCTCAAGATCAATTGGTTCCGGCATGGTGAGGCTCCTGGGAATTCGATAACGAACAGCTACGTACATGGCTCAATCCCCGCAAGATGTCTAGCGGCGCGAAAAAAATGTAAACCTTGGACGCCTTTGCATGGCATGGCAAAAGCCTGTATGGCCCAATGAATGGCTTGTCTGGCGCTTCAGCCAGGGGCAGGCAGCGCATGGAGGGGGCGGAGGGGTGGTTACAGGGCTGGAAGGCGAACTGGTCAGAGGCGCGGCAAAGACATTACTCGGCTTGCTCGCCAAAAGGGGTGGGAAGCTCCTGGCGAACGCTGTGGATAAGCAGCGCATTGAGGAGGCTCTTCGGGCCGCCTTTGACCATTCTTTTGCCGCATTTTCGGCACAATACCCGGCGTTCAACACCGGAGAGATGGACAAATCCTTTCTTGACCGTGTGGTGGCGACAGCAGCGCTGAAATTCCTTGCGCCGAGTGACGCTCCTGATCCAGCCCGCCTGTCGGCGGCTTACCATACGCTCAATCCGCACATCACCGTTGAAAGGGGCACAGCCGCCTTCGAATGGCTCCTCAAAAAAATCCATGAGGAATTGGCAAAACAACCGGATTTGTCAGAACTGGTTCACCTGCAGCACGGCGTTGCGACCTTGAGGAATACGGAGGCGCTTCTCCCTTTTGCTGAAGACACAAATAGCGCGGTCCATGAAATCAAGCGGATGCTTGAACGGCCCCTATTCCCCCCCGCAGCGCTGCCGCGCATTCGAGCGGTGTTCGGGCGCAAATCTGCGGCGTTGCTTGAATGGCCGCAATCCCTCTGCACCGGGGACTGGATTGATCGCCCCGAGGAGCAAAAGCTGCATGATCTCCTGACGAATGAGGCGACCAGCCTCGTGTTGCTGCTCGGCACTCCTGGCTGTGGCAAGTCCGCGCTCATGGCACGTCTTGCCTACGAACTACGGGCGCAAGGCACGACCTTCCTCGCCCTCAAAGCGGACACGTTGCCGCGCGGCATCGACAGTCTTCCTGAACTCCAGGCCCATCTGGGAATGCCGGAGCCCTTGGGCGTCTGCCTCGAACGGCTGGCGGATGATGGGCCGGTCGTTTTGTTCGTGGACCAGTTGGACGCCTTGTGCGAGTTGATGGTGACCAAGCATTCGGAGCGACTTTCCGTGTTGCTCAACGTCATCCGCGAAGCGTTTTTTCTGCGCCATCGTAATCTCAAGGTCATCGCCTCCACACGCACATTCGAGGCCAAGCACGACAGGCGGCTGCGCGACCTCATCGACCTGGCCGAGCGCAAGGAGTACCGTGAGGCAGTGGCCCGCGTCGAGTTGGGCGAGGTGGCATGGGAAGCTGTCGAAGCCATCCTCACCCAGAATGAGGTGGCGACACAAGGCTGGCCCGCAGAGCTTCGGCGCATGCTCACGACCCCGCAGCACTTGGACGTTTTCCTCAACTTCTTGAAGGATGCGGATAACGTATCGGCATTGACGGCCTATCCCCGCATGCTTGAGGAAGTCTGGCAGCGGAACGTTGAGGACGCGGAAGACTCGGCGGACAGGCTGGGACTGGTCATCGCCCTTGCCGAGGACCTTGCCGAAGACGAGGAGCTATGGGCACCGGAGCTTCAATATGCTTCGAGGTGGTTAGACGCCCTCAAAGGACTCAAGTCTTCTGGCTTTCTGTGCACCGAAGGCTCCAGGGCGGTCCTTGGCTTCCGGCATCAGACACTGTTCGACTTCGCACGCTCCAAGGCGTTCCTGCGGCGCGAGGATTCGCTCTCAAACTACGTGTTGAGCAAGCAGACCAGCCTCTTTGTCCGGCCCATCCTTTGGAGCGCGTTGGGACATCTGCGCGAGGTGTTACCGAAGCGCTACCGCGAAGAGTTCCAGAAGCTTTGGGGCGGAGTGGAGCGGAAGCATTTGCGTTTCCTTTTCATGGAATTCCTTGGAAGGCAGCAGGCTCCCATGCCCGAGGAGCGCGGCTGGCTGCTGCCCTGTCTCGATGACCCGTCGCTCAAGGCAAAGGCCATGCAGTCCATGATGGGGAGCCAAGGATGGTTTGACATCCTTGAGCCGGAGTTGTTGCCCCGCATGATGGCGGAGGACGATGCCAATGCCTGGCCGCGACGTGGCTTGCTCATTGCGGCGCTCCCCTTTGCCCAGGCCCGCGTCGTTGCACTGCTCCGTCGCCAATGGCTTCCTCGACAGGAGATGGACAGCGAGACGCTCTGGACGCTCCGGGATGCTCCGGTGTGGGACGAGGCAACCATCAGCGTACTGGAAAACATCGTGGGGCGTATGGACGTCGCCGCTTGGCTCGTGGAGGACATCGTCGGCAAAATTGCCAAGGTGGCCCCCACTCGCGCGGCAACGTTCCTGAAGACCAGCCTGGACTTTGCTTTTGCGGAGATGGAGCGGGCGGAGAAGCCGGAGTTCATCAAGCTGCTACAGGTGCAAGAAGGCTACGACATCGTCAAAACCGTTGAGGCCGCTCCTGCCGAATTTTGCCCGGTGCTTTTCCCCTGGGTTATCCGTGTGGTGGAACGCGACTCAACATACGACTGGCGTGGTCGCCGTTATCTTTCGCTCCGCTCATTTATAGGAGACGATGACGACGGCTCTACTCTCGGGCACTATCCGCTGCTTCATGCCGCGGTGAAGGCCGTTACTGGCTTTGCGCGTGTGGATACAGCCGGATTTTTGGACAAGGTCCGTACTTGGAAGAACAGCGATCGCATGATTGTACATCGCATACTCGGCCGTGGTCTCACGATTGCCGCGCCCACCCATCCCAAGGAAGTGTTGGCCTACCTATTGGAAGACCCCCGAAGGCTTGGCGTCGGAACATTTTCGAACTTCCAGAAGACCACAAAAGAAATCATTCGAGTTCTTGTCCCTGCTCTTTCTTCGCATGACCGAGTGTTGTTGGAGAATGCAATCTGGTCTTGGGAGGAATATCCTGTAGAAGCCGATGACAACGAAGAACTGAAGCAACAACGGCAGGGCTGGAATGAGGAAAAGCGGCTCGGGTTGCTCGCTGCCTTTCCAGAACTAACGCGTTCTGCTGATTTGCAGCGCAAAATTTCAGAGATGCTGGTGGAGCATGGGCCAGTTCGAGACGAAGACTCCACCATCCGCGGCGGGTGGATCGGATCTCCCGTGAGCGCCGAGGAAATGGAGGCACAGACGGATGATGAGATTGTCGCGCTATTCAAGCTGCTTCATGACGGCCAAGAGCATCACCCTGAAAATTGGCTAAAGGGGGGTAGCGTCGAGGCCTCGCGCGAATTTGAAAAATTTGCGGAGAAGCATCAGGAACGCGCGATGGCGATCATCGCTCGATTCGTACCAGGAAGTCAGGAGCGTCCTGCCGCGCACGGATTTGAGGGACTGCACAAAGGCGGGCTGGACAAGGACTGCCTCTTCGACATGCTCCGCGAGTTGCACCGAAAGGGCTTTGCTTCGCGCGATATCCGGCATGCGGCCGCCTCGGTATTGGTGAGCCGGGCGCAGAGCGAGAAAGGCCTGCCGGACGACATCTGCGGCATTTTGCGCGGCTGGTTGGCCCAATTTGAAGATGCTTCACAGCTTGAGCAGACAGTAAATGGGGATCATGCTATTTTGTGGGGCCTAAAAGGGCATCATATATTAACCGTGAACAGTATGCTGCTCGATGCAATCGCACTCGGTTACATTTGCAGAGATGAACCAGCCTATCCAGAGTGGCTTTTGGCTTTGAACGAGGCTCTGGCCGGATCGACGAGTGCGCACAGCTGGATGCGGACGATTCGTAGCTTGCGTTATTTGCAAAATGCTGAACACACAAGGGCCTCGGCGTTCATTTCTTCGCTGCTCGCCAAACACATCGACATTTTGCAAAGCATTGAAGGCGCAATGCTGCTGGCATATGCCCATCTATGGGCGACTGAAGAGATTGCGGCCGGGTGGTTTGCAAGTATGCGGGATGCCGCAACGCCATTCACCGACCAAGCCTTCGGCGAACTCGTGGCCTTGCGGCATCTCCTGAAACCTGAGGATGCCTGGTGCGCTGAACAGGTTCAGGAAATCCTCGACGGCAACGGCGTCGAACCCAAACGTGTTGCCCTGTGGCGGCTCGGCTGCGCCCATACTGCCGCCCATTGTTGGAAGGGTGAGGAGACTCGGCCTCGGGCCACGGAACTGTTGGAACAGCTTGGCCCGACTGCGGATGAGGCCACCGCCAAGGCGCTATTGACCACCTTCCGGGTGGCAGCCCCCCTGCCGCTGGATGCGTATTCGGAGAGGCTTTTTCAATTGCTTTTGGGGGCACCTCACCTTCTGGATAAGGGGCAAGAGCATTTCCTCGTGGAGGCCTTGTCCACTGCTGTCGAGTGGCGCCCGGATCTGGTCTGGGGCATTTGCAGTCGCATCGTTGCCATGGCCGGAACCCAGTTGGGAGACCACAGAACCCGTTGGCCACTTGACTCGGAGCACCTCGTTGGCATCGCGCTGACCCTGCATCGCCTCCCGGGCTATCTGGAGAAAGGACTCGCCCTCTACGAGGACATGCTGGAATTGGAGGCGCATGGGGCCAAGGATGCCCTGCGGGACATTGACCGGCGGTTCTTGCCATAGAGAGCCGGACAATGGGGCTTCAGCTATCCCTGGGTGACCTGATATTCGGTGAATTCTATTACAAAATCGCGGGAATGTCGATCTGGTGGCTGACCTTCCCCCCGTTTAGTATCCCAGCTATAAGTTTGTGACTCCGGCGAAGGAGACCACGAACATGAGAAAGAGCAGGTTCACGGAAGAGCAGATCATCGGGCTTCTCAAGCAGGCGGAGGCCGGGCGTCCGGTGGCGGAGTTGTGCCGCCAGATTGGGATCACGGACACGACGTTCTACAAGTGGCGCAGCAAGTTCGCGGGCCTTGAGGTGTCCGAGGCCCGGCGTTTGCGGCAGCTTGAGGAAGAGAACCGGCGCCTTAAGGGCCTGGTAGCGGACCAAGCGTTGGACATCCTAGTGCTGAAAGAGGTGCTGGGCCAAAAATGACTGAGCCCGCCCTTCGCCGCCAAGCTGCACGCCAGATCATCAAGGCACACGGCTACTCCGAGCGGCGGGCTTGCCAGTTGATCGAGCTCAACCGCAGGACGCTGCGGCGTATTCCGTTGCCGGATCGTGATGAGCCTCTGCGTAGGCGTCTACGGGAGCTGGCTGAGGAACGCAGGCGGTTCGGCTGTCCACGGCTCTATCTGCTGCGGCGCCGCGAGGGCTTGGTGGTGAACCACAAGCGCGTTGAGCGCTTGTACCGGGAAGAGGCGCTATCGTTGCGCCTGCGGCCAAAACGCAAGCGCCAGAGCCATCTGCGGGTGGTCCAGCCCGCGCCCACAGGCCCGAACGAGCAGTGGGCCATGGACTTCGTGAGCGACAGCCTGGACAATGGCCGCAGGATGAAAGTGCTGACGATCGTTGATTTGTGGGACCGCCGCTGCCCTAGGCTCGAAGCGGACTCGTCGATTCCCGGCGACGGCGTGGTGCGGGTGCTGGAGCAGCTTCGTCAGCGCGGCGAATGCCCGAAGCACCTGCGCAGCGACAACGGTCCGGAGTTCACGGGCAAGGCCCTGGATCAGTGGGCGACCATGGCCGGGGTGCGGCTGGAATTCATCCGGCCCGGCAGACCGATGGAGAACGGGCACGTGGAGTGCTTCAATGGCAAGTTCCGCGAGGAGTGCCTGAACGCTCACGCGTTCCGGTCCCTGGCCGAGGCCAGAGACAGCATTGAAGCATGACGGCAGGACTACAACACTGCCCGGCCCCACAGCTCACTTGGCGGGTTGGCCCCAGAGGAATACGAAAGAGCCATGAATGAGGAAAACCAGACCGGCCAGAGCACCAACTTACGGGTGGTATACTCGGCGGGGTAGGGGCAATGGCACCCCGTATTCAGCGGAGAAATGGCATGATAAACGGTGTCACTTTGGCGTAATTTGAATCGGCGCTCTACTAACGGCGTTGAAAGCATCTTATGAGAGAAAGCCAGACAATTCGTGAAATTGGAATATCTATAGACCGCTTTTGCGATTCTGAAGCGGAGACCCGGGCGCTCATCCAGGGTGCCGAAAAGATGGCCTCAGCACTCACGGAGGCAAGGGATAAAACTCTGTTTGCCTACTTCATGTCAAACGCCTGGGCAAACCTATACAACCTTCGAGTTGTCAACACGGGCAAGGCATGGGCCTGGGAACAGCCTGAGCTTCAACAGCAAATCTGCTTACTCCGTACGGCACTCATCTCTTCCGGTTTTAATGACCTCGACCGGATACCTCGCTGCCAAATCTACACCAATCTGGGCAACGCTTTAAATACAGTCGGCCGTGTTGGTGAGGCTCTCGAGCATTGGGACCGCGCGATAATGCTCATTCCGAAGTTTGGCATGGCACTTGGCAACAGGGCGCTCGGGTTGGAGACCTACGCTCGAGGGCAATACGACCCAGGACATGCTTGGATTCTATGGCTGAACGCCGTTGACGCTTATGAGGCCGCGCTGGCCTCCGATGTGTACTTTGACAGTCCCGGCAAAGACCAGATTGCCCAGTGCAGGGCGCGTGCGGCAGCAATAGCCCCTACGGACGCTGTCCGTCAGAGCTATGCTCCCGATGGTCATAGCCTAGGACGGTCGCAGGTCGAGCGAGCCTATCGTGCCTGGGCACTTCAACACCGCTTATTCCTTCATCCATTAAATGAGTTGGGACCGATTTCTTTGGCAGCCCGTGACGTCTTAAGCCAACCGTCGTTTGTCGCGCCAGTTAACGAGCCCCCAATGCTGGTTGGTTTCTTTAATCAACTGAAGCAAGAATACGTTTCGGCTCGATGGCTTGTCTACTCCGGGATATCGGCTGAACACCCACATTTTTCCGACCGGGATGTCCTCCTTCAAGACACTCTCGATTATCCGGCGTATTGCTTGGGAGTGGAGCAGATTAAGGCTGGTTACAGGCTTGCCTACTCACTGTTCGACAAGGTGGCATTTTTTATCAACCGCTATTGGCAACTTGGATGCCCTGAACGGAAAATTAGCTTCCGAGCCATTTGGTTCCACCATCAGCAGCCGGATATGGGGCTCCACCAAACCTTCGTAGATGCCCAGAACTTGCTTTTGCGCGGCTTATACTGGATTGCCAAGGACCTGTTCGTTCCCAGCATGCGCGACACCACTGAGCCAGCGGCTCGGGACCTCGCAGCCATCAGAAATCACCTCGAACACAAGTACCTCAAAGTCACTGATGCTCCATATGAATTCGGCTGTAGCGTGGGTCCATTCGGGAAGGACACCTTGGCCCATGTCATTAGCCGCAACGACCTAGAAGAGAAAACGTTTAAAATTCTCAAACTTGCGCGCGCAGCCTTGATTCATCTAGTGCTTGCAATGCACACCGAGGAGCTTCGGCGAAATCACAGTGGTGATGGCTTCGTGCCAATGGTCTTGCCGACTGTGCCTCAGCGATTTAAGCGTCGGAGGTAAGAACCATGAACCACAGCCGCCCAAGCGTGAAGGCGCTTGTTCTAGAACAGCGGGAGTGGCAGCTCGATGCCCACCAGGGTATTTATTTGAAAAGGACGCCGCAGGTAGTTGCACAGGGGACAGAATCGACATGACAACGAAAAAGGCCGCACGAGTTTCCTCGTGAGGCCTTGATTCTTCTGGTGCCGAGGGAGAGAATTGAACTCCCCACACGGGGATTTTTAGTCTCTAGTTTAGAACCGCCACCGGAAACTTAGGTAGAAATAAGGTAGAAAAAGAAAAGGCAGCTACGGACAATATCTCCGTAACCGCCTATTTTCTCTTGGTAGCGGGGGCAGGATTTGAACCTACGACCTTCGGGTTATGAGCCCGACGAGCTACCGTACTGCTCCACCCCGCGACACTTCGACCGGCTGCTCACCGCGTCGAGAACGGGTATGTAAGCTCCCCACACCACACTGTCAACGCTTATTTACACGGACCCGGAAATTTCCTATACCCCGCCCATGCAAAACGTCCTGCCCGTCTCCATCGTCATCCCCGTGTTCAACGAGGAGCAGAACCTGCCCCGCCTGTTCGAGGAAATCGCCGCGGCCCTGCGTCCCCTGCCGCGGCCCTGGGAGGTTCTGTTCGTGGACGACGGCAGCACCGACGCCAGCCTCGCCGTCCTGAAGACCCTGGCCGCCGGCAATCCGGAGGTCCGCTACCTGGCCTTCACGCGCAACCGCGGCCAGTCCGCCGCCTTCTGCGCCGGCTTCGACGCGGCCAGCCATCCGGTGGTCGTCACCCTCGACGCCGACCTCCAGAACGACCCGGCCGACATCCCGGCCATGCTCGCCCTCTTCGACCAGGGCCACGACATGGCCATCGGCTGGCGGCGCAAGCGCCAGGACACCTTCAGCAAGCGCATCGCCTCAAAAATCGGCAACGCCATCCGCAACCGCATCACCCGCGAGTCCGTGCGCGACACCGGCTGCTCGCTCAAGGTCATGCGCCGCGACATGCTCCTGCGCATCCCGCGCTTCAAGGGCATGCACCGCTATCTGCCCACGCTGATGAAGATGCAGGGCGCCACGGTGGCCGAGATGCCCGTGAACCACCGCGAACGCGCGGCCGGCGTGTCCAAGTACAGCAACTGGCAGCGGGCCCTGGTCGGCGTGCGCGACCTGCTCGGCGTGCGCTGGCTCCAGGACCGCCACTTCGCCTACGAAATCCGCGAGAAGAACCGCTAGTCCTTGCGGCCCAGGGCCTGGCGCACCTTGTCCTTGAGTTCGGCGAGGTCCACGGACTTGACCACGTAGTAGTCCGCGGCGATGGACTTGAGGTCGTGCTGAAAGCTGTCGTAGGCCGTGGACAGGATCACGGGCACGCGCGCGTCATGGCCGCGGATGAGCTGCAACAGGTCCAGGCCGGAGCGATCCGGCCCCAGGCGGATGTCCAGGATGACCACCTGCGGCCGCTCGCGCTCCATGAGCGCGATCACCGGCTCCTCCCCGTCCGAGGTGGCCACCGCGTAGCCCTCGTCCTCCAGCTCCTCCTGATAGAGCATGCGGATGTGCTTCTCATCGTCCACAACGAGGATCTTGGGCTTGTCCATACCTGCTCCTTCGGGGGGAAAGGCTTGCCTTACTGTGAACTGTATATCCCGTTTTTCCTCGCGGTCAATACAATTGTGAAATGCGGCGCGTGTCGCGCGGCCGCGGCCTTGACAACGCGCCCCCGCGGCGGGCACCTGTTGGTGCCGCGAACCAGCTCCAAGGAGACCTGACATGATCACCGTGCGCATCGAGCCTGATGGCGAAATCCGGACCTTTCCGGCCCTGGGCACCGTATTGCAGCTCCAGCACCGCCTGAACCTGCGCGTCAACGACGCCCTGATCATCCGCGGCGACCAGCTGCTCACCCCCGATCTGGCGCTGCGCGACGGCGACGAGCTGCTCGTGCGCAAGGTCGTTTCCCGAGGCTAGGAGGACGCCATGAAGTGCCGCAGATGCAAGGCCCCGGCCGAAGTCTCCCTGCCGAGCCACAACACCGGCTTCTGCCGGGAGTGCTTCGGCCTGTATTTCTCGCGCCAGGTGGAGACGGCCATCCGCCGCCACGGGCTGATCCTGCCCGGCGAACGCGTCCTCGTGGCGCTCTCCGGCGGCAAGGACTCCCTTTCGCTCATGCTTGAGCTCTCGCGCCAGGGCTTCGACGTCACGGGCCTACACGTGGACCTGGGCATCCCCGCCTCCTCGGCCCCGGCCCGGGCCAAGGTCGAGGGCTTCTGCGCGGCCCACGGCCTCAAGCTGCGCGTGGTGGAGCTGGAGAAGGAGGGCCTGCCCATCCCGGACGTGAAGAAGTACATCCACCGGCCGGTGTGCTCGGCCTGCGGCAAGATCAAGCGCCACTGGTTCAACCGCGTGGCGCTGGCGGAGGGCTTCCAGGTGCTGGCCACGGGCCACAACCTGGACGACGAGGTGGCCCGGCTCTTCGCCAACACCCTGCGCTGGGACGCGGCCTACCTTTCGGACCAGGGGCCGTGCCTGGAGGCCGAGAACGGCTTCGCGCGGAAAATCAAGCCGCTGTGCCGCGTCTCCGAGTTCGAGACGTCCTGCTACGCCTTCTTCAACGGCATCGCCATCCACAGCGTGCCCTGCCCCTACAGCGGCGGGGCCAGCTTCACCGGCCACAAGCGCCTCTGGGCCGACCTGGAATACCAGAGCCCCGGCACCAAGATGGCCTTCTACGACGGCTTCCTCAAGCGCGGCCGGCCGGCCTTCCAGCGCCAGGAGCAGGAGTCCGGCGCGGCGCTCGCCCCCTGCGAGCGCTGCGGCTCGCCCACGTCCACGGGCCTCTGCGGGGTCTGCCGCCTGGCCCTCACCGTGGCCGAACGCCGCGCGGCCGATCCCGAGAGGCGCTAGCGCCATGGCCCCGGCGGCCCGGCCGGACGGCCCCCGCGTCAGCGTGCTCCTGCCCTGCTTCAACGCGGCGGAGACCCTGCCCGCGGCGCTGGACAGCCTGCTGGCCCAGACCATGCCGGACTTCGAGGTCCTGGCCGTGGACGACGGCAGCGCGGACGCCACCTGGACCGTGCTGCGCGGCTACGCCCGGCGCGACGGCCGCATCCGGCCCCTGCGCCAGGCGGAGAACCGCGGCATCGTGGCCGCCCTGGAGCTGGCCCTGGCCCAGGCCCACGCACCGTACCTGGCGCGCATGGACGCCGACGACCTCTGCCTGCCGGAGCGTCTGGCCCGGCAATGCGCGCTCCTCGACGCCGACCCCGGCCTGGACCTGGCCGCCGGACTGGTGCGCTTCGGCGGCGACAGGCGCGCCTGCGCCGGCTACGCGCACTACGTGGACTGGATCAACACGCTCGTCACGCCCGAGGCCATCGCCCTGAACCGCTTCGTGGAGTCGCCGCTGGCGCACCCCTCGGCGGTCTTCCGGCGCGCAGCCTACGAGCGCCTGGGCGGCTATCGCGCCGGGGACTTTCCGGAGGACTACGAGCTCTGGCTGCGCTGGCTGGCGCAGGGCGCGCGCATGGCCAAGGTCCCGGACGAGGTGCTGGTGTGGAACGACCCGCCGGGCCGGCTCTCGCGCACCGCGCCGCAGTATGGCGCGGAAGCCTTCGCCCGGATCAAGGCCGGGTATCTCGTGGACTGGCTGGCGGCGCACAACCCGCGGCATCCCCAGGTCTGGGTCTGGGGCGCGGGCCGGCCCACGCGCCTGCGCCTGCGGCCCGCCCGGGCGCTGGGGCTGCGCATCGCGGCCTACGTGGACATCGACCCGCGCAAGGTGGGCCAGCGCATCGACAAACGCGCCGGCCAGCGCGGCGGGGGCGTGCCGGTGGTCGGGCGCGCGTCCGTGCCGCCCGCCGCCGCCCCGGACGCCCCGTTCATCCTCAGCGCCGTGTCCCGCCGCGGCGCGCGCGAGGAGATCGCCGCCACGCTGGCGGGGCTGGGCTATCGGGAGGGGAAGGACTGGTTGGCGGTGGGGTGATTCAGGCGGCCGGGCGCGGCCGAACTTCGCTGGCGATGCGCTCGGGCAGGTGCTGCTGGCGGGCCAGATCGAGTTCGTACCGCGCCTGCATGTGCATCCAGAACTGCGGGGTGGTGCCGAAGTAACGGGCCAGGCGCAGGGCCGTGTCCGCGGTGACGCCGCGCCGGCCGCGCACGATGTCGCCAACGCGCTGCGGCGGAATGCCCAAGTCGATGCCGAGCCTGTTCTGGCTTAAGCCCAGCGGCCTCAAGAACTCCTCCAGCAATATCTCACCGGGGTGGATGGGGGAGAGGTCGGCCCTGTTTTCGTCGTCCATCATGCCTCCTAATGGTAGTCGACAAGTTCGACTTTCTCGGCGTCGCGGCCGCTCCAGACAAAGCAAAGGCGGAACTGTTCGTTGACGCGGATGCTGTGCTGCCCGGCACGATTGCCCTTGAGCGCCTCCAGACGGTTGCCCGGCGGCATGCGCAGATCCTGCAAAACCTGCGCGGCGTCGAGCATGACGAGCTTGCGCCGCGCCGCCCGCTGCACCTCCGCCGGAAAACGCCGTGTGGGCAACATGTCCCAGATACGCTCGGTATCGTGGCAGGCGAAGGATAAAATCATGGGACGAGGTTATACCGGGGCACATGACACGTCAAGCGTGACACGTGTTAAATGTAGATCGCGGAACGACTTGCGGAACCGTTCGCCATGGCTGGGCTATGCGGCCGAGCAGAGCTGGATGCCGATCGCCTAGACCCGCCGCCGGAAGATCAGCGGCTCACGCCGCCGCTGCAGGCGCTCCTCATACTCCCGCACGTCCTCCGGTCTGTCCGCGCCGAGCACGCTGGCCAGCGCGGTCTCCTGCGCGCCCACGGCGTCCATGGCGCGGCTGAGGCGGGCCAGGGCCGCCAGGAACTCCCGGGACGCGAGGGGGCGGGACGGCAGGCGTCCTGCGATGCCCGCACCCGGGGCGGAGCGCAGCGCCGGTTCCGAGTTGGGCAGAACGCCGCCCGACCGGCACAGGGCCGGCAAGGCGGGGGCAAGAAAGGCCAGCAGGATCAGGATGACGGCGATGCGTTTGCCCATGCTTCATGCTTCCGTTGCGTTGGAATGGCGCGCAACGCGGAGACCGCCCCGCGCGCGTCGCCGCACGGAAAGCATAGGCCATGCCAGCATTGGCTGTGAATTATTTCAACGCATTGCCGCACCTGTCCGGGCAGCGGTGCAGGAAGCGGCACAGGCCGGAAGCAGGCGGTTGCACAGCAGCGACACGTGCCGCCGCGATGCACGCGCCGCCCCGGCCGGCGACTAGAACTGCCTGTATTCCCAGATGAAGTGTTCCAGGTTGCGCACAACGGCCACGCAGTCCAGCTTGTCCGCCCAGGAAAACATGGACAGCCGGCCGTCCTGGGAGACGACGAACACGTCCGTGGCCCGGTTGGCCCGGACGAAACGCGCGGCCGACTGGTGGCGCATGCCGCCGAGCTCGGCCAGCGGCACGCCCAGGCGCACCCCGCCGGTCACGGCGTTGAGCGTCGCCACCGAGAACTCCTCCGGCCCGAAGAGCAGCTTGGCCCCGAAGCCGTGCAGCCGCAGCTCCATGTCCATGACCACCGCGCCGTCGATGAGCGAAAGGTCGCCCACGCGGCGGAACAGCGCATCGCTCAAGGTCCGCAGGAACACCGCCGTGTCGTAGCGCTCGCGCAGGGCCAGGATCGAGTCGCACGAGCCCTTGCCGGAGAGCAGCTCGTCGTAGCCGCGCACCGCCTCGTCCATGTCCGCCTGGAAGTTCCTCATGCTGTCGTGCAGCACGTTGGCGCTGTGCTCGTCGAAGTAGAAACGCAGGCTCACGCCCTCGCGCCAGGACTGGTCCTCCGGCGGCACGAGCAGCAGCGTGCCGCCGTGGCCGTGGCGGATCATGGTGGTGACCACGCGGATGAGCTTGCCCGAGAGGCCGCCGCGCTTCTCCAGGGCGCGCTCCTTGCCCAGGGTGCGCGCCACCAGCAGCGCCAGCGAGTCCTCGTCCGCGGCCACCGGGATGGACATGACCCCGTGGTTCAGCAACGCCAGCACCTGATGCGCGCGCGAGGCCAGGAGGATGCCGTTGCCCGCCAGCCGCAGCCGGAGGAGCCCCTCGGGCTCGGTGTCCAGCAGGCCCCAGACGTGCAGTCCCTGCGGCCCGCCGTGCACGGCCAGCGGCGACCGCGGCGAGGCGGTCAGGAGCGCCACCAGATTGGCCACCGTGAGCGGCACCGGGGTGGTGAAGGCCCGCGCCAGCTGCGACTGCTCCGGCGAGCAGATGCACAGGGTGCCGCGCACCTCGCGGCCCTCCTCCACCTCCAGGCTGGCCCAGAAGCAGGTGGTGCACAGGGACGAAAGCTGAACGGCGTCGGCCAGGAGCTGCGCGGCGCGGCACGCCGGCGGCGGCGGGTTCGCGTCCGCGCGCGCCGAAGCCTGCAACGCGCCGACGAAAGCGGACTCGCTGTTGAAGATGCAGGCGTCCATGCGGGCCTCTGCTGCGCGCCGTTTACGGCGGGTTTATGCGGTCCAGGACTGCAATTCGATGATGTTGCCTTCGGGGTCGCGGACGTAACACCAGGTGACGCGCGCGCCCGTGGCCGTGGCCAGGGTCACCGCCTCGCCCACGGCCGAGCCGCCGGCGGCGAGGACCTGCGCCCGCGCGCCCGCCACGTCGTCCACGCCGAAGGCGATGTGGCCGTAGCCCGGCCGGTTCACGGCCTTCTCCCCGGCCTCGGCCAGGGCGTCGTACGCGAACAGCTCCAGGGTCGGGCCGTTCTCGCCCCAGCCGGGCAGACGCAGGTGCGCCCCCGTGAGGCGCGCGCCGGAAAGACCGGTGCCGGCGTCGAGAGCCGCGCCGCGGAAGTCGCGCTCCGGCGGCACGGGGACGCAGCCGAACAGGCGGATGTAAAAGTCCGCCAGGGCCCGCCAGTCGCGGGCCACGAGATTGGTGTGCGCGTATTTCGCTCCGGGGATCATGCCGGCCTCCCGTCCGCTAGCAGATGCGCGGCAATTGTTCGCCTTCGAGCATGCCCAGGAGCCGGCGGCCGCCCAGGCCGGTCTTCAGGACCACGCGGCCGGGCGCGTCGGCCCGCTCCTTGGTCACCACCGTGCCGATGCGCACCGCGCCCGCGCCCAGCGGATCGGCGCGCATGGCGGCCAGGGCCGCCTCGGCCTGGGACTCGGGCAGGATGCACAGGAACTTGCCCTCGTTGGCCAAGTACAGCGGGTCCAGGCCCAGCAGCGAGCAGCCGCCGCGCACCTCCGGCCGCACCGGGATGCGCTCCTCCTCGATCTCGCAGGTGACGTCGGAGGCCAGCGCGATCTCGTTGAGCGTGGTGGCCAAGCCGCCGCGCGTGGGATCGCGCAGCACGTGCACGTCCGGCGCGGCCCGCAGCACGCCGGCCACGATGTGGTTCAGGCTGGCGCAGTCCGAGAGCACGGGCGTGTCGAAGGACAGGCCCTGGCGCGTGGACAGGATGGCCAGGCCGTGGTCGCCCATGCTGCCGCTGATGAGGATGGCGTCGCCGGCGGCGGCGCGGTCGCCCGCCGGGGCCGGATCGACGATGAGCTCGCCGATGCCCGTGGTGTTGATGAAGATCTTGTCGGCCGCGCCGTGCGGCACGACCTTGGTGTCGCCGGTGACGACCCAGACCCCGGCCTCGCGCGCGGCCTTGCCGAGGGACTCCACGATGCGCTCCAGCGTCGCCATCTCCAGGCCCTCCTCGATGAGGAAGCCGCAGGTCAGGTAGCGCGGAGCCGCGCCCATCATGGACACGTCGTTCACCGTGCCGTGCACGGCCAGACGCCCGATGTCGCCGCCGGGAAAGAACGGCGGGTCCACGGTGAAGGTGTCGGTGGAGACGGCGATGCGGCCGGAAATGGTGAGCAGCGCGCCGTCGTTCATGCGCCGCAGCTCCGGGTTGTCGAAGTGCTTCAGGAACAGCTCGCCGATGAGCCGCTGCGAGGCCTTGCCGCCGCTGCCGTAGTCGAGGAGAACCTTGTCGCTCATGGGGATCAGTCCACCTGGTATTTGTAGTAGGCCGCGCAGGAGCCCTCGGTGGAGACCATGCACGGCCCGACGGGTTTGGCGGGCGTGCAGGCGCGGCCGAACAGCGGGCACAGGTTCGGGGTCAGCTTGCCCTTGAGGACCTCGCCGCACTTGCAGCCGGGCAGGGGCGGACAGTCCGTGATCTCAATGCCGAAGATGCGCTTGGCGTCGAAGTCGGCGTAGGCCTCGGAAAGCTCCAGACCGGAGCCGGGAATCAGCCCGATGCCGCGCCAGAGGGCGTCCGCCGGGGTGAAGACCTCGGCCATGACGGCGCGGGCCTTGGCGTTGCCCTCGTCGCGCACGACGCGGCGGTAGAGGTTGGCCAGCGCCGGCTTGCCGTCGCGCTGGCGCTCGGCCAGGAAAAGCAGGGCCTGGAGGATGTCCAGGGGCTCGAAGCCGGCCACGGCGGCGGACTTGCCGTACTTCTCCACCACGGGCCGGTAGGGCTCGACGCCGATGATCGCCGAGACGTGGCCGGGCATGATGAAGGCGTCGATGTGCGCGCCGGGGTCGGAGAGCAGCGCGTCCAGGGCCGGCGGCACGAGCTTGTGGAAGGACAGCACGCGGTAGTTGGAGAGGCCCTGGGCCCTGGCCATCTTGAGGCTGGCGGCCACGCCGGGGGCCGTGGTCTCGAAGCCCACGCCGAGGAAGACCACCTGGGCGTCGGGGTTGGCCGCGGCGATTTTGAGCGCGTCGGGCGGGGAATAGACCACCTCCACGCGCGCGCCGTCGGCCTGGGCGGCCTTCAGCGTGCGGCCGCGGCTGCCGGGAACGCGCATGAGATCGCCGAAGGTGGCGATGATCACGCCGGGCCGGCCGGCCAGGTCGAGGAAGGCGTTGACCTCGGACTCGTGGGTCACGCACACGGGACAGCCCGGGCCGGAGAGATGGACGATCTCCTTGGGCAGGATGGAGCGCAGGCCGCTGCGGAAGATGGCCACGGTGTGCGTGCCGCAGACCTCCATGAAGCGCAGGGGGCCGGTGAGCGTGGCGCGGAGGCGGTCCAGCACGCTCCTGCACAGGGCCGGATCGTGGAACTGGTCGAGGATTTCGAGACTCACGGCTGCCTTCCTTGGGGACGTCTCCGGCGCATGGCCGGGCGCAGACCGGAAGGCGGAAGCCCTCCGGCCCGTGATGCATACACCCGGCCGGGCCGCGCGTCCATGCCCGCGCGCGGCCGCGCGCGTGTCACGACGCGGCTACGCGCCTGCGCCGCCCTGCTCCGCCACGTAGAACATCAGGTCCAGATCCCTGGCCTTGACGCCGTGGACGCCCAGCAGCGCGTGGATCTGGCCGCGGTGGAAGGTCTGGTGGTTGTAGAAGTGGGCCAGGCACATGTCGAAGGCCATGGCCCGGGCCTCGCCCCTGGTGGTGGTGTAGCGCAGGATGAAGTCCATCCGCGCCGTGTCCAGGCCCTCGGCGAAGGCGATGACGCGGACGTCCTCGGCCGCGCGCGCGGCGCGCAGGGACGGGAGGTCCGGCCAGGGCGTCGCGTCGGCCGTCGTGGCCGTCTCGCCGGGGAAGCCGAAGCGTTGCAGCCAGAGCCGGTCGGCCAGGACGGTGTGGTTGGCGATGCCGAGGATCGAGCCGAAGTTGACCTGGGACGGCTCCGCAAGCTGCACGGCCGTGAGCTTCTCCAGCTCGGCGTAGAGGATGCGGTTGGCCCACTGGTTGGCGCGGGCCAGGGTGATGAAATGCTGTTTCATGGCAGGCCTCCGTGGGGTTCGGACGCGCTGGGGCGGGCGCTGCGGCGTTCGCCGGGCGCGAAACGAAAGAGGGCGGCGGCCGAAGCCGCCGCCCCCCCGGGTCTCGATTCGACGCGGAAAACTACACGCAGCCGGTGGGCTTGGGCAGGCCGGCCATTTTGCAGGCGCCTTTGCCGGGGCCGGACGGGAACAGCTCGTAGATCTCCTTCAGCTTGTATCCCGTCACCTTGGACAGGATGCGCACCATCGGGGCGATGCCGTTCTTCTTGTAGTAGTCCTGCAGGAAGTCGATGACCTTCTGGTGGTTCTCGGAGATCACGGAGATGCCTTCGCTCTCCTTCACGT
>Ga0268357_100680_pt1 | contig 36760 bp, 47 predicted proteins | sample BioMet10_FD_192466 | JGI IMG/M metagenome (GOLD analysis project Ga0268357, IMG submission 192466) | Sewage microbial communities from Oakland, California, United States - Biofuel 10 (Illumina Assembly) | ecosystem: Engineered > Wastewater > Sewage > Unclassified | place: USA: California... | reverse complement strand
CAGAAATACTGCAAATACAGCAGCACGCCCAAAACAGCCTGGAACTTTTGGGTTCCATACCTGGCTTTACCTGCGTGCGGGAATGGGGGGGGAGGCATCACGAACGCATTGACGGCACAGGCTGATGGGTAACGTAATAACTAGTGGAAAAGAGGCGGGATAATCTGGGATTGGGCGGGATATATCGGGAAACGTCTGTGCAAATAGATTGCAGATAGTGCAACGAAAAAAGGGAGGGTGAAACCTCCCTTTTGCGTCACCCGTGGAGTCGTTGGCGGCAATGGGCCGAGGCCGATATTGGTTTTGAAAGTGGTACAGCACTGCCCGCATCCATGCCGTTTGTAAAATCGTTGTCCCTGATCTTCTGTGGGGCAGCTTGGCGCGAGGTCAGCGCAGGCATGGAGCGGCTGATCGCAGCCTCCTTGACCGGGACAAGTGCGCCAGGTGTTATTGGTGTGTTCTTCTTTTGGGCCTCAAGACGTATGCCAATAATGTACACAGCCCCAGCCAGATAGGAATTTCTGGCCAGCGCCTTTGATCTAGTTGCCCGCAGCCGCTTTGCCGGTCCTCTCATATACGCGGAAGCCAGCGCCAGCAGTGCCTTGTACAAATATCCATATGTCCAGCCGCAAACATCGGGATCAGGGCCGCAACCAACAAACGAGGTCTCTCCGGTAGCAAGATTGTGGTAATATTTGCAGTCAAACGCTGACGCCACGGCAGCGGCAAGTTTGTGCGCCCAGAGTTCCAGGCGTTGCCGTGTTTTGCGGTGGGCATGAGAGGCCGTAAACTCCCTTGCAGCTTGTTCTGGCGTTATATTACCGACCGTCAGGTTGTGCTCTGATAGTAATTGTTGTGCCTTCGCTGCTGCAGCGGCGGCCTCGTGCTCGTTATCTGAACGCGAAAGCCGCAGAAGCTTGCGGATTTTTTCCAAAATTTTGGATTGCTCCGGGGATGGTTGCACCACCGCCTCCTAATTGCTGATCGTGATGGACGTGTGGGCGGGCAGCTTAGCCCTGACGGCCTGGATCAGCATGTCGAGCGGCCATCTGGTGCAAAGGGCCTCACCTTTGGAGGTAGGCACGGCATCAGGCATCTCCTGTGCCGTCACAACATTTTTTTGAGACTCGGCGGCGGTGCTGACCTCCACAGCCTGTCCGTCATCGGACACAGGCGTTCCAGCGGCCTTTCGCACGCCTCCTTTTGGCGTTGACACAACCTGATCCCAGGTTATGCCGCGCTTGCTCATTTCTGTCAGCACTGCCCCCACCATAGAGCCTGACGATGGAGGGCGTTTAAGCCCTTTAGCGTTGTAAATATTTTTGACAGAGATCCCTATCAATGCTGACAATTGCGCCACCGTGTATGTGGGCTTGTCCATAATATTGTCCTCTCTCTCTGGAGTGCTTACCTGGTCAGGAGCATCCTGATCCGCCTCACGTCGCCACGTTACGGATGCTATCAATGCCATGCCGTGCGGACACTGCTGGCAGCGCCGAATCTCCTGGGGATCAGTAATCCCCGGAATGCGCTGCCAGCACGTGTAGATTGGGGCTTTTGGGTTGCTGGCCGGGCACGTCATTGCCGTGCCCCGATGCAAACGCCGGGCAGCAAGGTCTGCTTTTGCCGCCGTTTTGCCAGCTCACGCTGCACGATTTTGTAAACCTGGTTGGTTGATACCCTGTATTTGCTTGCAATGGCGTGGATGTTGTCACCGCGATACTCAGCAAAAATCCGCGCATCGCGCCGCTCCCGGTCAAATGGCAAATATATCTGTTGTCCGCCAAATTGATCGGCAATGATGTCCGCCACGCGTTTGCCAAGGCCCGGCGTCCCTTTGGTGGCCTCCTGATCAATAATGGAGGTCACTGTGTTGAGGATCTCTTTGCCGCGTTCACTGTACGCGCCCATGATCCACCTCCGCGATCGGCGCACCATTGATGACCGGCGGCGCGTCAGCCTCACCTCGCAGCACGGCCATGCATTTGGCACGGGCATCAGCATTCTCGCACCGATCCAGCCACGATTTGAGCGTCTCTATCACCGCAAGGCACTGCTTGGTGGTGGCATCGGCCAGCGTTTGCCCGGTGATGCGGCGCACATAACTGTTGAGCGCCCGCTCCGACCTGTCCCGCACCACGCCGCAGTCGGCCATTGTCAGCCACAGAGACCGTATTTTTTTGGCCTGCGGGTCGCTTGGCAGCTCCTTACCTTTGTGGATGGGCCGGGGCTGGAAGCCCAGCCCCTTAAGCGCCTCCACCACGCGCCACTGCTCTTTGCCCGTGCTGCCAGCCATTGTCCGCTTGCCCAGAGTGTTGTGCAGAAATTCCCGATAGGTGTCCTCATCCATGCCAAGCTGGGCCTTGGCAACGCGGATCATGCCCATGAGTCTGCTCATACGCGCCTCCTACTGGTTGCTGGCCAGGTCTGTGTCTGCCAGCTCGTAAAAAAAGCCTTCCTCCTCAACGAGCTTGCAGCCCACAGCGGCGAGGGTATCGGCATCCAGGGCACGCAGCGCCTCCTTGTCCACCTCCTCCTTGGTACGCACGCACGCCAGCTCGCGATCCTTGACCAGGTTGAGAACACGCTCCCACGTGAACTTGCGTAACGTTTTGAGCGTACTGGACGTGCGAAATCCAAAACTGCCAAACGTCAGCGCCACAGATTTTTTGCCCTTGAAAACATCCTCACGCCGCGCCAGAGCAAATTGCATCAGAGCCTGCTCCCGTGTGGAAATGGCTTGTTTGTGAGCCTCGCACTTGTCTGTGCATTCAGTTTTGAGGGCATCAACGCTCTCGCGCAGGCCGATTTCGTACAGCTCAATCTTGCGCCGGTGCGCGGCAATTTCGGCCAGCACCGCGTCGGCCTCCTCCGTGGATTTGATAACGGGAACCTGCAATATGGGTTTGACGCGCTTAGCCATGTTGGTCTCCTGTAGTGCTTTAAAAATATCGTTAGCGGCCTTGCCGGTCGCGGTAATGCTTTTTTTGGTAATAGTCAGGGTTGCCAGCCTGCTCATAGCAATACTCCCTGTCGCGGGCGTTTTCCCTCGGCCCTGATCCGCAGCTCATTGTCCACGCGTTGCTCGTAGTCTCTGGCGTAACGCAGATCACTCCAATCTTTAGACCGAAAAAAGATGGTCTGGGCATTGCGCATGGCGCGCACCAGATCGACAAACTCCTTATCAGACACGACCAGCCTCCTTGGGCTGCACCAGGCGCATAACGTCACCGGTCACGATGGATTCGCCGATCTCATAGGCTTTGCTCATGGCCGCCCGTGCGAGGTTGGCAATGGCGAGGGGATAGCCCAGATACACGCCGTTGCTGTTGAGGCTGCTGGCCACTACGAGCTGCTCCTGCAGCAGCGCCAACGCTTCCGGCTCGAAAATATTGCTGATGTCCGCTCCCGCGACCTTGAATCGAAACGCCAGGTACGCCTCCGGGTCTTTGATAGGCGGCAACTCGATGATGTCGCAGCGCTGCACAACCTCGCGCACCTCGGCCTGTGTGTTGGAGAGCTTGCCCCGCAGCTCCGTCTGACCGATGAGAATGATGGACAAGAGGCGGCGCATGCCGTCTTTCAGCTCCCAAAACCTTTTGAGACTCTTGATGGTCTGCACATGCAGGTCGTGGGCCTCCTCAATTACGAGCACATGGCGGTTGCCGCCCCGGCTGCTGGCAATCAGCATCTGGTGCAGCATGCGTCCGCGCATTTCAGGGCTGCCCGCGCACCGGGCACCACGCTGCACAGTGTCAATGATGGCCTCGGCGATGTGCTGGGCGCGCAGCGGCTTGCCGTATTTGTCCGTCTCCGTCATGGAGAGCGTGTACGGCTCAATCACTATAACGCTCTCGCCGCTGGTCTTGAGCCGCTCAATCATTTCTTCGCGCAGCGTGCTCTTGCCGCTGCCGCTTTCACCAATTACGGCAAGGAAATTGCCATTGCAGGCGGCGTCGTACATTACCTCGCGCACATACCGGGATTCCGGCGTCAAATATATTTCCTCCACGGTCTGCGGGTCGGAAAACGGATCGCGCTTAAGCGAAAAATGCTGCCTTGCACCCTGTACCAGCGTCTGCTTACCAAAGATCATGGGGTCTTCTCCTGCTGTATTGGCCCTGATTTGGGCCTTGTTGATGATCTTGCGCGGGGTTCTGACCTTTGGTGCGGCCTCGCGCAGCGCCCTGGTCACCGTGTCGGCGGTGGCCCCCTGGGCGATTAGCCATTGTCGAAGGGCAGCTTGCAGGCCTGCCCAGCCTGTTTTGGGCGGCATGCCCTGGTTAGCCAGCAGATTGATCAGCGCCGGGCTGACACGGCAGGCCCGCGCCGCTTTGCGCTGGCCTCCATGCGCGGCAATGATGGCCTTAAACTCTGCGGGGGCGGCTAATTTGCGCATGCCAAACCTCCGCGCAGGTCAATATGGGTAATGCTGGCCGTGCCGCTTGCGGGCCGTGTCCCAACCTCATGCTGACCAGCTTCATGCAGCCCGTTGATGGCGTCAGCCAGCTCCTGCAATTTGTCCTCCGGCACCTGTGTGGGGTAACGCTGCTTGATCATGGCCATGCAGCCAGCCGGGTTCTCCTTCCAGGCCTGGCCGCACATACCGCGCAGACGTTGGGCCGCCTGGGCGTGGTTGAGTGGCATTGCCTGAGCCATTGTGCCCGCCACATCCATCGGGGTGCCGCTGGCCCTAAACTGCATGGGGGCCTGCTTGACGTCCGCCATCGGGTCAATGCCTGCAAACGGTGTCTTGTTGCGGGCTTTGTGGTGTTTTACCGCCTCCTCCACGCTGGCGGTGCCGTAGGCAGTCTTGAGCACATCATCCAGGGCGCGTTGCGGCCTGGTTTTGGGCTGTGACCGGTACTCCTGACCAATGACAGGGGCGGTGATGTCAAAACCAGCTGCATCCTTGTCGATGGGCGACACCTCAAACACCAGCTCTGTGCCGTCAGCCTGCGTCTTGATCACGCGGATCACGGGGGCCAGGAAAGGGTTAAGCCGCACCCGCACGGTGTCGCCCACACACAGCCCGTGGTATCCAAGCTCCCGCAGATCGTACTCGCGCACCCCGAAGGCCCGCGTATCAACGCTGATACGGAAATGCCCGTCCACCTTGCGGCGCACATCGCCCCAGGCGGCAATGGCTTCCATAACCTCACGGCTCACGGTGCGGAGTTGTTCGCTCGTTATGGTTGCCCACAACGAATTGCGCGTCTTGCCCGCCCGCCGCAGTATCTGCGTAGCATTGTAATGACTGCGCCAGGCATCGGCCTTGGCCTGCAAATCCACCACGCTGGGCACTGCCATAAACCGCAGACGGCCCTCAAACTGCGTCTCAACGATGTTTTGGCCTACCTCAACGGCCCCGGTGGCGCGGGCATTGCCTGCCGCGTGGTGCAGGGGCTTGATGTCGAGTTGCTCCACAAAATTGAGCAACAGGCTCGATTTGTTGCCGCTGCCGGGGTCCATAAACACCTGTGCTGGTACGCCGTGCATGGGGTCACGCGCGCCACGGTCATCAATGGCACCAATCAGCGCCTTGATGACGCCCAGGGCGTCTTCGCCTTTGGCCTGTTCGTAGTGCAGGTAGATGTTGCCGCTGTAATGGTCGATGACCAGATACCGCAGGATGCGTTGCCCTGATATCTCCACCAGTTTGCCCGGCTTGTGCTCGTTGTAATCCCGCTCGTTGAGCAGTCGCACTGCCTGGCTGCCGCGCATGCGGTACAGTACGCATATCGAGGCATCCACTTGCCACGTGTGGTTAGGATGCAGGCTGCGCAGTGACGTAGCCGGAGCAGCGCCGCTCAACTGCTCCGGGTGGCAGCAGTGCTGCCGCATGGCCCGCGATAATGTTGCGGCGCTGGGCATGACAACCTCCCCCGTATCATTGTTAATGACACCATATCCATTGGCCGCCAGAGTCTCCCGCGCACCCTTGATGGTGCGTGTGCGCTTGCCGTTTTGTCGGCGGGCCAAATGCACAATCCCGCCGACAGCCAGTGCCAGGTCACGGTCTACGCACGACTTTCCGGCATCGGCGCGGTGCTTGCGCCCGCTCTGCCAGCCAACGTGCTTGCGCAACAGCCCATAGAGAGTCTTGGGACTCTTGCCCAAGGCCTGGGCCGCCCGTGCCACGATTTGCCCGCGCTCACCGCCCCCCGCAGGGGCAGCATCCAGCTGGCGTGCCACATCGTGCAGATATTGGAGTTGCGCGGGTGTCATGGTTACGCCTCAGTCACTGATGCGGGAGCGCCGGTCTGGACCCATGCGGTCAGGTCAACGTCAACGCCGCTACCAACAAGGCCGCCCGCCATGTGCTCAACGAGAATACTCACGCGCCGATGTACCTGCATGCAGGTCTCCTCGGTGCTCTCGTCATCGGCCAGGATGGCGTTAGCCTGGGCGCACAAGATGGTAATTTTGTGCGTAACCTCGGCGCAGGCTTCATCAAGCAGTTTGAGCGAGTTGGTGTTGCGGGTAATGCGTGCCTTGGTCTTGTCGTCAGGGTGGCTGCTGGTCAGCCTCGCAACTTGCTCTGACAGTTCATCGAGCTTTTCAGTTTTTGAGCGGCTCACTTTTTCTTTGGCCTCGATATCGGCCTGAGTTTCCTTGGCCTTGGCCTCTGCCTGTGCCAGCCGCAGCCGGAAGTCTTCTAACTTCTCCTGCAACTCGTCCGGTCCGTCCACGGCGGTCACATCAGCCAGCACGGCCTCGCGTTCCTCGGGCGGCAACTCGGCCAAACCTTTGCGGAGCAGCCGCAAATCGCGGTAGCCAAGGCCCAGCTTGTCTTGCAGCTCAAGGAAATCACCGCCGAAGGCTGTAAGATTCTGCAAATCCTCATTGATTTTCTTGTGGCTGTAGCCGTAGGCGGTGCAGAAATCCTCCCAGGTTGTGACGGTCACCAGCTCACCGGAACCGCGCATGGAAACCGTCGCCCCCTTGTAACTGCGGGTGTCACGGATCTCCTGCAACAGCTTGAGCATTGCAACGCGGTTGAACGCCTCGTTAATTTGGAACGCGCTGATCCTGCCAATTGTCTCGGCCATGTGCAGGCTCTGCGCCATTTCGTCCTTGGGCAGGGCAATGCTGTCCTGCCGCAGGCCTGCCACCAGAGCCGTGGCTCCGGCCTCATAGGTATCTGTGGCAACCAGCTCCGCGTTGGCCGTTTCGGTATTCATTGCCCTGCGACCGCGTGCGGGGCTGGCAACCGTGGGTTGTGCATCATTCTTAGTCATATCCTGCTCCTAGAGATTTTTGGCCTGTGCCTGCACCCGCGCGTCAAATTCATCGCGCCGGGCGGCCAAATCGGCCATGTAATCCTGATATTTGCGCATCAACGCCACTGGTTTTGTGGTCAGTGCCCAGCGGCCTGTGTCCAATTTTTCAGCCCAGCCCCTGCTGCGCAGGGTCTCCAGGTCGCGGGAGACATTGCAGGCTGAGTAGCCCAGGGCGTCCGCGATCTCCTTGTTGCTGTAGCCGTCGAGCACACGCCCAAATAGCAGCTCAGCGATGCGCAGCGCCCTCTGGGCCGCTGAATCGTTGTCAGATTGTCTGGTCATCAGCGCCACCACCGGGGGTTATGGATCAACTCAAACTGTGCATCGCCAGAGGCGTCCGGTCCCGGCAATTTGATCTGGTTGAGCGGGATGCCCAACTTACGGGCATGGTCAATCTCAGCGGCCACGCCCACGCTCTCGCGTATGCCGTCCAGCAACAGCACAACCAGTGCATCGCTCGCCTCTAACATGCGCAAACAGACCTCTTGATACGCAGCAAAATCCGAGGGCAGCTCGGCCCCCTCTGCGGCGATGGCGTGCCCCATGCTCAGCGGTGATATGACGCACCAGCCCTTGCGCATGAGCCATGCTGCGCACTGAGAGGCCAGATTGGCCCGCGCCGCACGTTTGACCGCATCGGGGTGGCTGTAGCTTGTGGCCAGATACAGCACCGCAGGGTGATCGCCGAGTGCGTAGGTTGCGTCTGCGAGGCCCGACGGCTCCACAAACTTGGCCTTGCCCTCGGCAATCCAGGCCTCCGGCACATACCCGGTGTGAGGATGATCGCAGGCCGGACAGCGCCACTCCACATCCAGATTAAACTCCTGCCCGGTACCGCCGGGATTGTAACGCCGCTTAATCTGACAAACTGCGCCGTCCGGCGGCACGGCAGCCCGTTCCAGACCGAATCCACAGCGATTAAACTGACCCACACGCAGCAGTTTGCCCTCATAGTCTTTTTTGTACTTGGGCGGCTGCACCGGGTCCCAGTCGATGAGGCAGTCGGGGTTACACAGGCGCATTGCTGGTATCCTCCGGGATAACCAACCCGTTAACCTGCCCGGCAATGCTCCGCAGCTGCATGATGATGAGCCGCAGTTGCGCCCATTGTGGCCCGGTGACCTCCGTCGACAGGCCCATCAACTCGTGCGACAGGCCCTCAAGGTCGCGAGACACGGGAGAGTCGTATTGCGGCCCGGCCTCGTTATTGATAGTTTGCTCTGCACGCATCTGGGGTCTCCTTTTGCGTTTGGCGCGGAGTCATGTCGGTGACTTCGCGCTTTTTGTTCCATGTTTGTTCAGGCAGCGCCAGCGCGATCAACAATCCCATCTTTGATGCCCAGCAGCACAGCTGCCCGGTGCGCTTCCCCGCGCTTGCCCACAGATCGGCCCAGCATGAGGTCATAGACAACTCCAGGCCGTATGCCGTGCTCGCGCGCCCATTCGGCAACGGATTTGCCGCGCTGTTGAAACTCGGCGCTAACCTCCTGAATTGTTCTGATGTTGCGCCTTGATCTGGCCATTTTTGCCCTCCTTGTGCCTGAAAGCCTTGTGCACTCGTTCCAATTCTGGCAGAGTCCACTTGTTGTTGTTTTTTGCTGTTCCTTGTTGGAAACATTAGGAACAAATTTAGAACAAATCAAGACTTTGTTCTTTAAATTGGAAAATAAATGGAACAAAACGGAATAGGCGAGCGAATCAGGGCGCTTATGGGGCCTGACAGTCCCGCCGACTTTGCAGAAAAGGTTGGCGTCACAGTGCGCGCTCTCAATAATTATCTGTCAGGGCGAATGCCAAAGGCCGAGGTGCGCAAACGCATCTGCTCGGCCTATGGCGTCGCCCCTATGTGGTTGTTCCAGGGGCGCGGTGCTATGTATGTGGACGGTAAAATGGCTGACGCGTCAGCCATTGGTTGCGTGCAATCTGCGCTAACTGCGGTGTGTTGCGGCGTTGAGGCGGCTGACGTGTCGGTCGTTGCGCCAGATGGGGTGCAGACAATCTACGTGCCGAAAGTTGAGGCCCGGCTTTCCGCTGGCACGGGCAGCCTGGAAGTGTCTGATAATGTTCTCGGATATTTTGGATTTAGATCTGATTGGCTGCACCGCAAGGGGTGCCCGACTCAAATGGTGCTGATGTCGATCACGGGCGACAGCATGCGCCCCACGCTGGAAAATGGCGACCTCGCGCTGATCAACATGGCGCAGACGGACGTCGTGTCCGGCGGCATCTACGCTGTGGGTGTTGACGATAGCGTTCTGGTTAAGCGTCTGGACAAACGCCCCGGCAAAATAGTGCTCGTTTCAGATAACCGGGATGCCTACGCGCCGCAGGAACTGGACATGACAAATGAAATAGTCAGGGAGTCACTACGCGTCATCGGTCGCGTGCTCTGGTGGTGCCGAGAAGCATAGGGGGGGGAATGCGGATTATCTTTGCAATTATGGTGCTGTGCTGCTGCGCGGTTAATGCCCACGCCGAAGGGCCGCAGCTTTTTAAAGATTTTTCTTATGGCCAGCCGCGCGCCGAAATTGCCAAAATTAAGGGCGTCATACCCTGCAATGACCTGGAAAAAGGCGCGTTGTGCCGCGACAAACAAAGCTTTGCGGGCAATGACAAGTGGGGGCAGGGTTTCGTTTTTAGCGATGGCCGATTGTCAACCGTTGTTCTGAAAACGAGATTTGACGAAAAACGATTTGCACAAACAATGGGTGCCGTTGCCAATAATGGGTACTCTATCGTTGTTCTGCGGTCTGGAACGGATAAATGCGACGTCCTCAACGTAATCCATACCACGGGCAAGGGTGCCGTTAGCAGCGCCGTCAGCGAGTTTGAATCCGCTGCAATCAATGGCAGGGACAGCCTCATTTACACATTTGTGGCCAACGACACTGTCAAACAGTGCGGCAAAACCAGCACAAATTATCCCGACCTCGTGCAATGCGCCCCTGAAACCATGCGGGCTGTCGAGATGGAGCTATCAGCAAATACGCTATATGTGCGTTTTGTTGCGCCGAAGGCCGATCAGGCAACCCTGAAAAAGCTGGCCAGCGAACAAACCGAATCATTTTAGTTTTTATCCAGAATTAAAAGACCTCCTTACATGGGCCACCTTATGGTGGCCCTACGCGTTTCCGCTATCTGCCAATCCATAAACATCCATCACGGCAGGGCTGACGCGTCCGGGGGCAGATTGTCTACCTCCGGCACCGCAAACCGGAGGCCGTCATGTCCCTGCTCAAAAAACTCCTCTCAACCCTGCGCCCCCTCTACGATTTCCGCGTTCTGCTCCTGCTCGCCATCTGCCTGGTCATAGGCATGTTTGTTGACCCCGCCGCAACTCTGGGTCTGGCCGGGTATCTCGCCTACGTCATCGGCATGGCCGGGGTGTCCATCATGCTGTCAAAAATGTTGATGCCCTACCTGCGCATCAGTGATTACGCCAGCTCCGCCCTCGATGAGGGCAATATTGCTGCCGCCCTGGTGGTACTGGCCCGCACCTCGTTGCTGCTGGGCATACTGGCCTTGCTGGTCATCTGGGGCAAATAGCATGCTTCAGCCGTTCGAACGCAGTGAGTTACGGATGAAGACAGCAATTGGTCGCGTGGAAGGACAGCCAACGGAGTCGCTGTCGCTATCCGTAACCCCGCTTCGCGGGCGAACGGCTACCGCGCGCCGCCTGATGCTCCGCGCAAGCGCGTTGCCCGTCCTGGCCATCCTGTATTTGCCCATGCTCTGGCAGGAGCATCAGGCGTACAGCCCTGATTTTTATGATCCATCGATATATGCCGGGCAGGTTGAGCAGGAGACCTGCTACGGCCTCACAGACCGGCGCTGCTGGAATCCGCGCGCAGAAATGCGCACCAGCCGTGAATACGGTTTTGGTCTGAGTCAGATCACCATTGCGTACGATTCGCGCGGGCGCGAGCGCTTCAATAACTTCAAGGACGTCAAGGCGTACCATGCCAGCCTTAAAGAGTGGCGTTGGGAAGATCGCTATAATGCGCGCCTCCAGCTGCGCGCCTTGGTTCTGAAAAACAAGAACAACTGGAACGCCCTGCAGGGGGCAGCCACGGATGAAGACCACGCGGCAATGATGCTGGCTGCCTACAACGGCGGTCTGGGCGGTGTGCTGCAAGACCGTGCTTATTGTCGCCAGATTGCTGGCTGCGACCAGACCCGGTGGGTGGGGAATGTCGAGACCCACAGTCGCAAAAGCCGCAATAGCCTTGGCAAAGAGTACGCAGGCGCATCCGCATTTTCGATCACGCGCGCATATGTACGCAACATCATGGCAGAGAAGCGGCATCGCTACCGCCCGGCACTGGCCACAATTGCCGCAGGAGGCACATTATGACCAACGTCATCAAAATTATACTGGCTATCGCAGGTGGGCTGGTGCTCCTGTGCCTGATTGGCGCGGGGGTACAGACCTGGCGGCTCGACAAGGCTCAGGCAAGCATAGCCCTTGGCATGGAAAAATTGAAAGAGGCCCAGGAGGACGCCGCCCGCTGGCAGGCCACTGCCAAGGCCCACGCAGTATCCTCAGAGGCGCAGGCCGATCTCGCGGCAGCATGCATTAAGCGCGAGGAGCAGGTCCACTCCGATGCCGCCGAGCTGGCGAGCATCCTCAGTGCGGTAAAATCCGAAACTATTACACCGGAACAGGCCCGGAAAGGAGTCGACGATGCGACTCGCCAGCGTATTGCTGATATGCTCAATCGCCCTCTGTAGTGCCTGCGCGGTCACCGTACCGCCAGCCCCGGCCCCCGTGGTGGTCAAGGCGCAGCACTGTGCGCGACCCGCTCCCCCCGCGCTGCCGCAGGTAAGCGGCACGGTGACAATGGATGCCCCGGAACAGCTTGCAGGCCTGGTCAATCGCGACACCCTCATGCGCCGATATATTGCCGGACTGCGTGATGCTCTGGACTGCTACGACAAGCAGACCAAAGGAGCAGCCAGTGATTGATCATGAGCTTGTGCGCGCCTGGGGGTGGTTGTTCGCCTTGGCAGCAAACGGCCTGTTGTTATGGATCGGCTGGACGTTGCGCAAAAAGTTCGTCACGCAAGAGGATTTTTCCGCGCATGTCCGCGCAGAAGAAACACATAAAACCTCTATCAGGGATCATCTGGCAGAGCACGATGCCGCGCTGAATACCTTGGCTGACAAGGTCAATGCAATGCCCGGAACGGACGCCATACATGTGTTGGACGTCAAGCTTGTCAGCATTCAGGGGGAGCAGACGCGGACGAATGAGGAGCTGCGCGGTCTGCGCGACATTATGCGCCGCATGGAAAATCAAACCGAGTTGCTGATCCGAGACCGCCTGGAGGACAAAGGGAAATGAGCGCCACAAGTAATGTCATCGTCAAAAACCGCCGCCTGGCTATCCTCCGATTTCTGGAGGAAGACGCGGACTACAGCCACAACACCAGCGTGTTGCAATCGGCCCTCGCCCAAATTGGGCACGGCGTATCGCGTGATGTGGTCGAGGCTGATGCCGCATGGCTGGATGAGCAGGGCCTCGCCACCATCGACAGAGTGGAAGGCCTGCCCGTCACCGTGCTGCGCATTACCGCGCGCGGGCTTGATGTGGCGCGCGGCCTGGCCGTGCATCCGGGCGTTGACCGTCCTCTGCCGAGGTAGACGTAATGACCCGCACGAGCAAAATACGCCGTCTGCCGCCAGAATTGCGGGAGCAGCTCCACAGCATGCTCGATGCTGGTGTGCCGCTGGAGGACATCACCGCCCACCTCAAATCTATGGGCGCGGATGTCTCCCGTTCAGGTCTGGGCCGTTACAAGCAGCAGGTCGACAAGGTGGCGGCCCGTCTGCGCGAATCCCGCCAGATGGCCGAAGCAATCATGGACCGCATGGGCGCGGACGCTGCCACCGGCACGGGCGGCGCGGCCCTCATCCAGATGCTGACTACCCTCACCACCGATTATATGGTGCGCCGTATCGACAACCCCGACACGGAGATGGAGGTCGATGAACTGCGTGCTCTGTCTCGCGCCATCAAGGAGCGCGCCCAGGCCGCCCGCGCCACGCAGGATTACGACGTCAAACTCCGGGAGGCCGTCCGCGCTGAAGCCGAAGCCGATATGAAAAAAGCACTGGATGCCGCAGTAAGCCAAGGTGGCACGGCCTCGCCGGATGAAATATTCGAGCGTGTACGCGCCATCTACCGGGGTGAGGCATGACGATCCAAGCTTCTCACGCCATTTTGCATCCGTATCAATGCCGTTATGCAGATGATGTAAGCCGCTTCAAACTTGGCATGTTTGCGCGCCAGACGGGCAAAACCTTCACATCCACCTTGGAGATTGCCGAAGATGCCGTGGCCTGCGAGCTGGCAAAGCGCCGTACCCGTTGGGTCATACTCTCGCGCGGCGAACGTCAGGCAAAGGAGGCTATGGACGAGGGTGTAAAACTGCATCTCCGGGCTATGGGAACGGCTTTTGACGCAATGGAATCTGACTTTAAGCTTGAAGACCGCACCGCAGTAAAAATGCTTGAGGTTATCACCAAGCACGGCAGCCGTATTACAGCCTTGCCTGCAAATCCTGACACGGCGCGTGGTTTTTCAGCCAACGTGCTGCTTGACGAGTTCGCCTTCCACGCAGACTCCCGCAAAATTTGGCAGGCTCTTTTCCCGGTAATATCCAAGCCCGGCCTGCGCCTGCGTGTGGTTTCCACACCTAACGGCAAGGGCAACAAGTTCTATGACCTCGTCACAGGCAATAATGGTTGGTCAAAGCATATCGTAGACATTTATCAGGCCGTGGCCGACGGCCTGCCCCGTGACATTGATGAACTGCGCTCCGGCTGTGATGACCCAGACACATGGGCGCAGGAATACGAATTACAGTGGCTGGATGAAGCCAGCGCTTGGCTGTCCTGGGATTTGATTAATGGCGCTGAACATGACCTCGCCGGACGAACGGATATGTATGCGGGCGGCCCGGTCTATGTGGGGGTAGACATTGGCCGACGGCGCGATCTTTTTGTCATCTGGGTGATGGAGCAGGTGGGCGATGTGCTTTGGACGCGGGAAATTATTGAACGGCGTGGGGCTACCTTTGCTGAGCAGGATGCACTCCTTGACGATGTATTTGCCCGTTACCGCGTGTTGCGTTGCGGTATGGACCAAACCGGCATGGGGGAAAAGCCGGTTGAAGATGCCCAGCGTCGACACGGTACCAGCCGCGTTGAGGGGGTACTTTTTACCTCTGCCAACAAGCTGCACTTGGCCACAGTCGGCAAACAGGCTTTCGAAGATCGCCGCATGCGGATCCCCCTGGGCAGTCAGGCTCTGCGCACCGACCTGCATAAACTGCAAAAGGTTAGTTCGCCCACGGGCGCACCGCGTTTTGTTGCGGAATCTGACGCCAGCGGGCATGCCGACCGCACCTGGGCCGGTTTTCTGGCCGTCAATGCCGCCACGGCCGCACAGATGGTCGCGCCGGACTACGCCACACCGGCCAGCACCGGATTGATACCCGCAGCCGAGGCTGTCTCCACACGTTTTTCCGACCCAGATCACAGCTACATGCCCTACAGGAGTTACTGATGGCCAACATCCTCACCAATCCCAACGCGGCCCCCACCAGGGCAGATTTGGCCGTGCATTCCGACGGCTCGCTGGATCTCGCCTCGTATGTGGCCGAGATACTGCCCAACCCGGACGCCGTACTCAGCAGCCTGGGCGGCAACGTCAAAGAGTACAGCAAGCTCCGGCGCGATGACCAGGTCGCGGCGCTCATGCAGCAGCGCCAGGACAAACTGGTGGCGGCGGAGTACGAGGTCGTGCCCGGCGGCAAGGATGCCCGCGACGTGGCGGCAGCGGATTTTTTGCGTGAGCAGCTCGCGGCTATCCAGTTTGATCTGGCCTGCCGCAAAATGCACGGCAGTATTCTGTACGGCTACGGCGTTGCCGAATGCCTTTGGGGCCGTGATGCCGGGCGTATCACGTTGGCAAATATCAAAGTGCGGAAATCCTCGCGCTTTGGCTATGCCAAGGACGGGCTGCTCAAACTGATTGTGCAGGCGGAGTACCGTCCCATGCCGCCGCGTAAATTTTGGTGCGTCACCTGGGGCGCGGAGGATGACGATAGCCCCTACGGCACAGGCCTGGGGCACGCGCTCTGGTGGCCCGTCTACCTCAAGCGCAACGGCGCACGGTTCTGGGCCGCGTTTCTTGATCGCTTCGGCGTGCCAACTACCAAGGCCATTTACCAGCCGGACAGCTCCGAGGCGGAGACCGAGCGCCGCAAGCGCACCGCGCTGGAGGCCGCAATGTCTCTACGCAGCGAGGGCGCGGTGGCCATGCCTGAAGGCTTTGATGTCAGCCTGGTTGAAGCCACCAGCAACGGAGCCGCAGATTTCAAATCGTTCCTGAGTTATTGGGACGATGCCATCGCAAAAATTATCCTCTCCCAGACCGGCACATCCCGCATCGGCCAATATTCAGGCACGGCAGAGGTACACAGCGGAGTGTCCACCAGCGTGGTCAAGGCCGATGCTGATCTGCTCTGTCAGTCGTTTAACGTCGGCCCGGCAGTATGGCTCACAGACTGGAATTTTCCGGGCGCAAAATCTCCCAAGGTCTGGCGCAAGGTGGAGGACAGCGCAAAAATCAAGGCGGAGAGCGAGCGCGACAAGGACATCGCCGCTCTGGGGCTGGAGCTTACGGATGAGGAGATCACACGCCGCTACGGCAACGGCTGGCAGCGCAAACGGGCAGATTCCGGCCCCGCATTTGCGGAGTCTGGCCAGCAAACGGCAACCGTGGCAACGCCAACCCCATACAGCCAGACGCTGTCTGCCCAGGCGCAGGCACTCTCTGACGGGGCGCATACGTCCATGATCGACACCATCCGGGCCGAGCTGGACGCAGCGGTTGCCCGTGGTGATGATCTGGCCAGTTTTGCGGAGCGCATGCTGACCCTCAACAAGCTGCAAGGCGTAGACGAGCTGGCGGCCATCTTGTCCAGCGCGCTGATCACCGCCGATCTGGCTGGCCGCGCTGGGGAGGAGTAGCATGATCGCCAGCTCCCAAGTTACGGATGTGGGCGCTCCCTTTGTTGAGGCCGAGGAGCATTTCCGCCGCAAGCTGCGCGTACCCGTCAAAACGTACCGCGATCTGTCCGGGGAGTGCCACGCAAAAGCCTTTATGATCGCCGGGGCCACCAACGACGCTATGTTGGCCGATTTTCAGGCCGCAATCCAAAAGGCTCTGGATACCGGCACGAGCATACAAAAATTCCGTGACCAGTTTGACGCCATTGTCCAGGCCCACGGCTGGCAATACCGGGGAGAGCCAGGCTGGCGCAGCGCCGTCATTTTTAATACCAACATGCGCACGTCATACATGGCGGGCAAATGGCAGCAGGCTTGGGACAACCGCGAGATGGTGCCCTACCTGCGTTATGTTCAGGTCCAGCGCCCCACCAAACGGCCAGAGCACTCGGTATGGCACGGCACAATTTTGCCGCTCACAGATCCGTTTTGGAACGCGCATTACCCGCCCAACGGATGGGGCTGCCTCTGCACGGCACAGAGCGTCAGTGATGCTCGAATGGATGCCGAGGGCTGGCAGGTGAGCAACGATGTGCCCACCTGGCCCGGCGATGTACCAGAGGAATGGGCGTACAATGTTGGCAAGGCCGCGCGCATGAGCACGGAGGTCGAGCGGGGCCAATGGGAGCCGGTCATCACCAGCCGCGACCACACCTATTACAAGCGCCCCGATGCGGTGCCGCAAGACAAGCCCAAGGCACAGCTTGGCCCCACAGCCAGCAGACGTGCTCAAGTTGTGGAGGCCGTGCAAAAACTGCTCGGTGGTTCCGGCGGCACCCTTGCCGGGCCGGACGGCATCACCGTGGGCATCACCACCAAAAGCCTGGGGCAGCACCTCGCACTTGATCGCGCGCCGATTATACCTCTGTTGCCCGAGATTATAGCTGATCCTTACGAGGTCTGGCTCATGCCCTATCGGGACAAATTGACGGGGCGCGTGGAATTGCGGCGGCGCTACCTCAAAGCCCTGCAGATCGCCGGGGCGGATGAGGCAGAAGCCAAGGCGGCATATACGTGGTTTATCGCGGAGTACCGCCGGGGCGAACTGTGGGACGTAACCCTGATCCAGAGCAGCCGCCCGCGCGAGTTGCAAAAGCAGCGGGTGGGGATATTGCTCTACGGGCGGGCCGAAAAATAAAAACCCTCCACCGAGGCAGAGGGTTTTGCCCCTTGTGGGGGGCTTCTGGCTGACACACAGCCTTGAGTGATTTATAAAGGCGATTATTGCTGCCGTCAATATGCCCTATCAGGCGAAAAAAAGTCTAGAAACGACTCATTGCCCGGAGCAGACCATTCTCTGGTCGCCTGGGCCGTTTATGAACACGAAAAACACCCATAGGAACCTGCCATGAGAAGTATCGTCCTCTCCATCCTGTGCCTATTTTGCAGTTTACCGGCAATGGCGTGGACGGGAACGGTGGTGGCAGTGCATGACGGCGATACATTGCAGGTGCAGCACCCGGATGGCCGTATTGTCAAAGTACGGGTCTATGGAGTTGACTGCCCAGAATTGGATCAACCGTGGGGGCAGCACGCCAGAGCGATGACGGAAGAAATGACCTTGGGCAAAACCGTCGATGTCATACCAGCGCAAAGCCACAAGAGTTACCGCCGTGAGGTTGCTGGCATAGTGCTGCCGGATCAGATGATGGTTCTGCAAGACTCCTTGGTCAGTGCCGGGTTAGCTTGGGTTGATGGGCGTTATTGCAAAATGGTGGTCTGTAATCTTTGGCGGCAGCACCAAGCAGACGCAGCAGCGGCCACCACTCCGCATGGGTTGTGGGCCGACCCTACATCGTTACCCCCGTGGCAATGGCGCAAGATCAAAAAGAAACAGCCGCATTAATTGCCGCGTGCCCGTGCCGCTTTCAACATCTGCCCCGGTTGATACCGGGGCTTTTTTTATCTCCGGTTAAAAGACGTCTCCTCCTGGGCCACCGTATGGTGGCCCTATGCGCGGCAGCAATAACCGCAATAAGGAGTACGCCATGCCCAAACATCCCATCCACATTTTCCGTGCTGGCAGCCACACGGCCATGCAGGGGCAGACCATCGTTTTCGGCGAGGCAGACATCGCCGCCAGCGCCGCCGCCTATGACCCGGCCAAGCACGAGGCCCCGATCGTAGTCGGTCACCCCGCTGCGGACGCCCCGGCCTTTGGCTGGGTGCAGAGCCTCGCCGCAGATGGCGGAGACCTCAACGCCATGCCCCGCCAGGTGGACCCCGTCTTTGCCGAGGCCGTAGCCGCCGGGCGCTACAAAAAAGTCAGCGCCAGCTTTTACCAACCCGACAGCCCGCACAACCCTGTACCCGGCGTCTACTACCTGCGCCATGTGGGTTTCCTTGGCGCACAGCCTCCGGCGGTCAAGGGTCTCAACCCGGTCCAGTTTGCCGACGATGGCGACTGTGTTTCGTTTGAGTTCGCGGAGCACGACATCCCCGGCATTTTGCGCCGTATGGCTACACTGTTTCGGGGGCTGCGCGACTATTTTGTGGAGAAAGAGGGCCTGGAAAAGGCCGATGCCATCATCCCGTCTTGGACCATGGACTGGCTGCAGGAGGACGCAGCCGTCGCCGATGCGGAAACCGCCGATATCCCGGCATTTCAGGAGACAAACATGGATAAGGACAAGAAACCCGTCAACCTGCCACCCGCGCAGTCCGGCACTACGGAAGACCCGCGCGTGGCGGAACTGGAGCGGCAGCTGGCCAGCTTCGCGGAAAAATCCCGCCGCGCCGATGCGCAGGCGGCCGTGGACAAAGCCCTGGCCGCTGGCCGCCTTACCCCTGGCCAGGCCGTGGGCCTGGTGGATTTTATGAGCCGCCTTGATGCCGACACCGCCGTCAGTTTTGGCGAGGGGGACGGCGCGACCACGGCTACGCCCAGCGGGTTTATGACCGCGTTTTTGGCCCGCCTGCCCCAGCAGGTGTCGTTTGGCGAGGTCAGCAAGCCCGACCACGACACCATTGAGGGCCTCACTCCGCAGGACGTGGCCCAAAAAGCCCTCTGCTATCAGGAGACCATGCGCGGCAAGGGCATCACCGTAACCACCACCGATGCCGTGGCCGCCGTGATCAGCGGCGCTGCGGCCAAGGAGACCCCCAATGTCTAACACCAGGCTCTACAAAACGATCGATGTCTCCGGCGACCTGCTCCCGTATCGCATTGCGGCCCATGCCCCCACGGCATTTATGGTCATGCAGGCCACAGGGCCTACCGACAAACTCATCGGCACCAGTGACGAACTCGGCAAACAGTCCAATGGCAGGGTTGACATTGCCATGTCCGACATCCCTGAGGTGGAGTCCGGGGCCGCCATTGCTGCGGGAGATCCGCTTACCGCCGATGCCGAGGGTCGCGCCGTCAAGGCCACTGCCACCGGCCAGCATATCATCGGTTTCGCCTTTGCCGCAGCCAGCGGTGAGGGCGAAATTATCGACTACATCTACGCTCCCGGCCTGATGGCCGTGGGCGCGTAAGGAGTAACCCATGCCCACCGCACCATTTGTTATCCAACCGCAGTTGACGGCCATTGCCATCGCCTATGGGCAAAAATTGACTGATTATATTGCGGACCTGGTCATGCCCCGCGTCAAGCCCATAAGCAAACGCGAGTTTAAGTACCTCGTCTACGGTCTCGAGACCTATAGCCGTCCGGACACCCGCGTTGGCCGCAAGGGTCGCCCAAACGAGGTGTCCTGGTCGTCCAAAGAGGAAACCGCCAGCGTCGAGGATTTCGGTCTGGATGACCCCATACCCCAGGATGACATCGACCAGGGCGGCAAAGACGGCATCAACGTCACGGGCCAGAGTACCGAGTACATTATGAGCCTGCTCCGCCTCGACCGCGAGTGCCGTGTCGCCGACCTGGTGCAGAACGCCAGCAGCTATAACGCGGCCAACGTGGAAACGTTGGCAGGCGGCCAGGGGTTGGACAACAACGAGGTCGATGCTCCGGAGATCATTCGCGATATCCTTGAAAAACCCATTGTGCGCCCCAATATCGGCGTCATGTCCCGTCATGTGTGGGGCAAGGTTGCCCACAACGCCCTGCTGGTCAAGGCGATCCGTGGTTCGCTTGGCGGCGACAAAATTACGCCGCAGGAGTTTTGCGACTATTTTGAGCTGGAGACCCTGCTTATCGGCCCGGCCCGCAAAAACCGCGAGGTTAAAGGGAAAACTCCTACGCTGGAGAGCATCTGGGGAGCGAACATCGCGTTCCACTATCGCGATTTGGCGGCCAGCACGCAGCGCGGCGTCACCTGGGGCCTCACCGTGCCCTATGGCACTCCGGTGGCCGGGGGCAGCCCCGACGGCAGTATCGGCCTGCGCGGCGGTGTACGTGTACGGGCAGGAGAAAGCCTCAAGGAGGTTGTTTTGTCGACCGATGCGGGCTGCCTGATCAAAAACGCCATCGCGGTCTAGCCAATGTACGCCACCGTTGCAGACATGCAGGCTCGTTACGGGGCACAGCTCGTGGCGCTGGCGGGCACGACTGCGGACAAGCAGGTAGACCTGGCCGCCGTGGAGCGTGCTCTCACTGCGGCATGCGCTGAAATGGATGCGGTCTTGGCCCTGCGTTACGCCGTGCCCATTGCTATCACGCCCGTGCCGCCTGTGCTGCGCCGCATTGCCGAGGACCTGGCGGCATCGGCCCTGCCACGCAACGGTGCGTCAGAGGCCAGCATGTACGAGCGGCGGGCGCGTGAGGCCAGAGAACTGCTGGACAAGCTGGCGGCGGGCAAGGCTGAGCTGGGCGCGGGCGCAAGCCCGGCCCAGCCCTCCGGCCCAGCTGCTCGCGGTGGAATTTCCTTTTATGCCCCTCCGTCTGATTTCCGGCGCAAGTTGGAGGATCTGTAGATGGGCGCAACCCTGGAACTCAAAATTGATGAGCGTGAGCTGAAAAAACTGGTTGAACGCGCCCGTCAGGTGCTGGGGCGGCGGCCAAGCTTTCGCCCGCTCCTGACCGCCATCGGCCAAGAAATGGTCACCAGCACGCACCGCAGGTTTGAGACCAGCACAGCGCCGGATGGCTCCAGGTGGGTACGTTCGCTCGCCGCCCTGCGCGAGGGCAGACAAACCCTCATCAAAACAGCCCGCCTGCGGGATTCCAACACCTATAACGTCACCTCCACAGATGTGGAGGTCGGCACCAATGTTGAGTACGCGGGCGTCCACCAGGACGGCGCACGAACCCGCCCGCACACCATTGCCGCCCGCCGTGCGCGGGCCTTGGCTATCCCTGGCATTGGCTTTCGCCGCGCGGTCAATCACCCCGGCAGTACTATTCCGGCAAGGCCTTTCCTGGGCGTCAGCAGGCAGGACGAAACCATCATCCACAACCTCACGGAGGACTGGATGCGTAAAATAACCGCGAGGCTCAACCATGCTTGATCTGCTGCGTACCAATATCGCCGCGCACCTGCGGGCCAATCTGCCGGATATGGTCACCGTGCTGGAGCTGGACAATACGGCAGATGCCGCTGCCCTGGAGCGTTTGAGCATGGCAAGCCCGGCTGTGGGCGTGGAGATTGTGGGCACCGACGGACTAAACGTAATGGGCGGCGCGCCCTACGCCACCGCCAGCATCGGCGTTTCCGTGATCTGCACCCCGCAGCTCGGCGAGGACGGCGTGGCCAAGGATGCCACACAGGCGGCTCTGGCGCTGGTCACACTGGTGCTGGGGCACATTGCGGACCAACATTTTGATCTGGTTTCCGGCAAGCCGGAGAGTGTGCGGGCCACCAATCTGACCGACGGTGACATAGAGACCAACGGTACGGCCCTGTGGGCCGTAACCTGGAAACAGTCCATTGACGTCTCCAACGTCATCAAGCGGCCTGATCTGGACGACTTTTTGCGCTGTTTTGTCCATGAGCAGGCAGGCGGCAAACCCACCATAGAAATACATCTGCCCGGCACCGATACCGCGCCGGCGAGCAGCGAGGTATAAAATGTACATCACCCCCAAGGTTGGCCTGGTTGTACGCAACCCGGCCACGGGCGAAATCCTGCCCACACCGGGCGCGGAAATTCCGCCCGGCCCCCACAAAGCATACTGGCTGCGGCGGCAACTGGACGGAGACGTCACTATCAGCATGAGTATCCCGACCCAGCCCGCCCAAGCCCAGCCCACAAAGTCCAAAACCTCCAGTACTAATGAGGAGGGCAACTAATGGCCATCAGCTTTAACGGCATCGGCAACAACGTGCGCGTGCCGCTGACCTATATCGAGTTTGACAACTCCGGCGCTGTCCGAGGTACGCCTGTCATGGAGTGGCGCGTACTGCTCATGGGCCACCCCGAAACAGGCAATACCGGTGACACCCTCAAACCCGTGCTCATCACCAGCGCCGACCAGACCGCCGGGCTGTGGGGCCGTGGCAGTCAGATTGCCAGCATGGCCCGCATGGCCCTGCGTAACGGTAACATGCTGGAAATGTATTGCATGGCCGTGCCGGAGGATGCCGCAGCCGTAGCCGCAAAAGGCGCGGTCACGCTCACAGGTCAATGCACGGTAACTGGCGTTGTATCATTATATATAGGCGGCACACGGGTGCGGGCAAAGGCCGTGGCCGGGGAGACGCTGGCAACCACAGCAGCGCGTCTGGCCGCCGCCATCAATGCGGACAGTACCCTGCCCGTTATCGCCGTGGCCTCCGCTGACAATGCGGGCCTCATCAACCTGACTTGCCGCTGGAAGGGGGCAACGGGCAACGCTCTGGACGTGCGCCTCAACTACGCTTCCGAGGATGTACTGCCCACGGGCCTGCGTGCAAGTATTTCTGCCATGTCTGGCGGCGCTGCTGACCCTGACATGGATCAGATTATAGCCGCTCTGGGCGATACGTGGTGGAAGGCCCTGGTCACGCCGTGGGTGCAAAAGACCGAGCGGCAGCAGCTGGAGGAGTGGCTCGACGCGCAGTTTGGCCCCATGCGCCAGCAGGAGTGCCAGACCTGGGGGGCGTATCGCGGTACGCTGGCGGAATCGTCCACATATGGCAACGGCGGCAATAGCCAGCTTGTGTCCATCATTGGCGTGGGCAAGTCGCCGTCATCGCCCTGGGACATGGCCGCAGCCTACGGCATGCGCGCCGCTGTCTCCTTGGCAACAGACCCGGCCCGCCCGTTGCAAACGCTGGAGCTGACGGGCATCAAAGCCCCCGCGCGCGAGGACCGCTGGAGTCTGGAGGAGCGCAACGTGCTGCTCTGGGACGGCATCGCCACATATCGGGTGACAGAGGACGGCACCGTGCAGATCGAGCGCGAAGTCACCATGTACCAGCAAAACTCTTATGACATGGCTGATCCGTCCTATCTGGACGTGCAGACCGTGGCCACGTTGGGTTACTGGCGCTATGCGGTCAATGCCCGCATCACGCAAAAATTCCCGCGCCACAAACTGGCGGACGACGGCACCCAGTACGGCGACGGTCAGGCCATTGTTACGCCTTCGGTCATCCGCGCCGAGCTGCTGGCCCTGTTCCGCGAGCTGGAGCTGAAGGGCCTGGTTGAAAATGCGGACGCCTTCAAAGAGGGCCTGATCGTCGAGCTCAACGCGGATGACCGCAACCGCCTGGACGTGCTGGCTGCTCCCGACCTGGTCAACCAGTTCCGCATTTTTGCAATGCTCACTCGATTCGTTTTGTAAAAGGAGACGATTATGCCCCAGATTACTGGCAAGGCAATTATCAAAGTCGACGGCAACCAGTGGCGCACTACCGACGGCTGCAAGCTCCACCCCGGTGGCGTCGAGCGCGAGCCAAAAGTTGGAGGTGGTAAGGTCCACGGCTACAACGAAAAAACCAAGGCCCCGGAGCTGGATGCCTCGGTCTACCACACCAAGGACACAGACCTCACGGCCATCAACGCCATCAAAAACGCCACGGTCATTTTTGAGAGCGACACCGGCGACCGCTATTTGCTGCGCAATGCGTGGGTCGGCTCGCAGGAAGCTCTGGACGCGGAAAACGGCACCATTGGCGTAAAAATGTCTGCGGAATCCTGCGAGCGCCTGTAACAGTCAACCTGTTTTTATCCCAGATTAAAAGACACGCACCCCCTAAACCTCCTAGCCTTGCGGCTAGGAGGTTTTTGTTATGCCCAAGAAAAAAATTACTGATCCCACGGCCTGTGACGGCATTACGTTGCTCTCCGGCAACCGCCTGCCCATTGATTTGGAGGATGGTCTCTCCATCGGGTCCGCTACATACAAAACTGTCGTACTGCGCCAGCTCAACGCCGGTGACGTGCAGGCCGCCAGCGAGGCCGCAGAGCGCCTTGTATCCACCGCAACGGGCGAGCTGGCCCTTGTGACCAGCCCGGCCCGCATGGGGCAGGAGATGCTGCGCCGTCAGGTAGCACGGCTGGAGGACGACAACGGCGGCAAATTTGATGGCCCCCTGGAGCCGGATGATATGGCGCGCCTGACCGTCACTGATCTGCGTGCGCTGCAAATGGGCGTGGCCATCCTCGACGCGCATGTCGAAAAGGCCGTTGAGGGTATGGCCAAACGGGGGCGAGCTGATGCTGGTTCTGCCGCACCTGCTGACGTTGTCAGTGCGGCTGGCCAGCCTGGCTAACATCCCCCTGACCACGGCGCTGGACATGCCCGCGCCCCGCCTTTGCAACCTGCTCCGCATTATCAGGACCGCCACACCATGAAAACATCGCTCATCATTGATCTCGCAGGCAATCTGCAAGACCGCGCCCGCCAGTACACGCAGGCCTTGTCTGGCATGGCCGGGCGGGCCAATGCTGCCTTTGCGGGCATGCGGTCTGCGGCGGCCACTGCGGGGCGAGGTATGGACCAGCTCGCAGGGCGCTATACTGCGAGCATCGCCGGGCTTGGCGTTACATACAAGGCCACGCAGGCCGTCATGGACAGCGCCAAGCTGGACAAGTTCCTCGCCCGTGTTGCCATCACGGGCGAGGCCTCGGCCCAGCAGGCGGCCAGTTTACGCACCGAGCTGTACGACATGTCCCGCCAGACGGGCCGCCCCATGCAGGATCTGCTGGACGGTTTTTACGGTCTGATCCAGTCAGGCCAGGGTTGGGAACAGGCGCTCGGCACCATCCGGGCCATCAATCCGGCAATGGCCGTCACGGGGGCCAAAGCCGAGACCCTTGGCTCCGCCATGAGCGTGGCCGCGCAGGCGTTTAAGTTTGATTTGGCAGACGTCAAAACCGCCACACTGGTGCTGGATCAGATGACCCAGGCAGGCTTTGCGGGCAATGCGGAGCTGGAGGATCTCGCAAGTATTTTTGGACGGGTTGGCACCAGTGCCAAGAATGCCGGGATGGATTTTACCCAGACCTTGGCGTTTATCGAGCGTCTCAGTCTCGTTGAACGCCAGCCCGAGCGCCTGGCAACTCTGGTCGACTCAACCCTGCGGCTGTTTACCAATAACAACTACCTCAAGGAAGCCGCCAAGGCCACGGGTGTCAAATTTTATGACGCCAAGGGTGAGAAGCGGGCCGCCGTGGATGTGCTCAAGGATATCCGCGAAAAATACAAGCATTTTAAAACCGATGCTCAACGCGACAAGGCTTTTGCCTCTGCCTTTGGCAAGACTGACCTCGATACCCAGCGCGGCCTGCGCATCCTGCTTGACGGCAACACGCTGGAAGATATTGCAAAGATGAATGCCGACATCAAGGACGCGGGCGGCACCATTGAAAAAAATTTGCCTGACGCCATCAAAAACTCCGTCGATCAGGTGGGCCGCCTCAAGGCCGCTCTGGGTAAAGCGGCAGATGAATTTGCGCAGCCCATCAACGACGTGGTCAGCCGCGCGATCGGCAAGGTGCTGGACGACGGCAAACTTGGCGGCAAGGAGCTGCTGGTGGGCGGCGCTGCTGCCGGGCTGGCTGGCTTTGGCGCGATCAAACTTGCCGGACGTGGCCTTGCCCGTATGGGCGGGAGCTTTGCGGGAGGCATGGCCAGCCGCATGGCCCAGGGAATGGGCGGCCTTGCCGGACTTAAGTTGCCGTTGCCGGTCTATGTGGTCAACGGGCAGATGTCCCTCACGCGCGATGCCATGCTCGGCAAGGACGGTGCCGTGCTGCCCGATGGCGGCACGGGCAAGCCGGGCAATGCTCCCAAGGGCAAGGGCGGCAGGCTTGGCCGTGGCCTTGGCCGCATTGGCGGCATGGGGCTGGCAGCCGCCACGGCATACGGAGCCTACGAGATCATGGGCGATGATCAGGCAACCATAGGCGACAAGGCAGGGGCCATTGTCGACACCGCAGGGCAGGCCGCTGGCGGCTGGGCTGGCGGCGCTCTGGGGGCCAAGATTGGCGCGTCTATCGGCACATTTATTGCGCCCGGGCTGGGCACAGCCATCGGCGGCGCGCTTGGCGGCGTTGTCGGTGGTATCGCCGGGTCGGGCCTGGCACAGAGCATGACCAACGCCGTCAAAGGCTGGTTGGGCCTTGGCGATAACAAGGCCAATGATCCTGCATCCCAGCTCATGCAACGTGCTGCGGAGATGATGCAGTCTGCCGCACAGCAGATGGCGGCAGCCACGGCCAACGGCGTATCTGTTGACGTCAACGTGCAGGGCAATGCCCAGGCCACGCTCCGTGGCGGCAACGGCAACGTGTACAGCGGGGCCAGCTACGCGCAGACCATCAACAACGTGATGCTGGGGGACTGATGTTTACCCGCACTTTTTTTAGCAACCTCCGCCAGGCCAGCTTTCGTGGTGCAAAATTTGAGGTTGACGACGTTGACGCCTCCGGTGGCCGCCGCCTGGTCAAGCACGAATACCCGCTGCGCGATGAGCCGTACACCGAGGACATGGGCCGCAAGGCGCGGGAGTACAGCGTCAAGGCGTTTGTGGTCCAGGGCCGCAGCTACAGTTATTTTGACGCCCGCAAAGAGCTGCTCAAAGCGCTGGAATCCTACGGCCCCGGCACGCTGATCCATCCCTGGCACGGCGAGATCAAGGTCTGCGTCGACCGTTACACCATGCGGGAGAGCATGGAGAGCGGCGGTCTGCTCCAGGTCGATATTACGTTTTGCGAGGCTGGCAACCTTGAGCAACCAGCGGCCACTGCAGACACGGCCTACGGCACCAACAAGGCCGCAGCCAGTGTGCGCGAGGCGCTCAAAAAAGAATTTTTGGCAAAGTTTGGCCCAGCCGCGCGGGAGTTGGCCGCAGTAGCCGAAACCCTGCAAACAAGCGCGGCGCTGGTTATGGAGTACATCGGCCTGCCCCAGGCGCTCATGGCCGAGGGACTTGGCTATGCCATGTCGCTCACAGCAAGCCCGTCCGCGCTGTTTGGCGCGTTGACAGACCTCTTCGGCGGGCTGCTGGGCACCACAGGCGAGACTACGGATGCGGACACCTCATACTCATTTACGTCGACACCATCGCGAGGCGTGGAACCCATTGACGAGTTGCTCACCACAAACCCTGTCATTGATACGCCGTCAACTATTGCACTGCGCAACACCATGGCGGGTATTGCCGTCACAGAGCTGGCCGCAGCCTCGGCCTACAAGGACTTTGTGACGTCTGACGACGCGCTGGTGGAGCGCGATACCACACTGGCGGGCATTGACGCTGTTGCCCCCGTCGTCAGCGATCCCGTGTACGGCAGCCTCGCGGAGTTACGCCGGGCCGTGGCCGTAGACCTGACCACGCGCGGCGGCCAGTTGCCCAGCGTGCGCACGGTCGAGCTGCCCACCACCATGCCCGCCCTGGTTGCGGCCTATAATCTGTATGGCACGGCCACGCGGGCCGATGAGATCGTCAGCCGCAACCATGTTCGCCATCCTGGCCGCGTGCCCGGTCAGACGCAGCTGGAGGTGCTCAGTGAGTGATACGCAGCGCCAGCCAGTGCGCCCATCTGTGCGCCTGGAAGTTGACGGCAAGCTCTACGGCGGCTGGAAGGATATTGAGATCAGCCGCAGCCTGGAGCAATGCGCGGGTACGTTTCGGCTGTCCGTCACCGACCGCTGGCCGCAACAGTCGCAGTCCCGCCAGGTTCCGGTAGGTGCCCCGTGCCGGGTGTTAGTCAACGGCACGCCAGTCATCACCGGCTATGTTGACGACGTGGAGGCCAGCTATGACCCCAACGGGCACACCTACAGCGTCACGGGGCGCGACAAAACGGCAGACCTCGTGGATTGCTGCCCGCCATCCACGCAGCTCAAAGGCGGTGGGTTAATTCCGCTGGCGCGCCGCTGGGCCGCATTGTTTGGGATTGAGGTGGTGGTGGCCGTATCCGGCAGCCTGGCCACAGCGCCCAATTTTAAAACAGACGAGGGCGAGACCTGTTTTGAGATGCTGGAGCGTCTGGCCCGTGCCAACGCCGTCATGCTTACTACCGATGGTCGTGGCCGCCTGGTCATCACCAGGGCGGGCACTGCCAAGGCCGCAGTGGGCCTCAAGCTGGGCGGCAACCTTAAAAAGTTGACCATGTCCAGCTCCATGAAAGAGCGGTTTTCGGTCATCACGGTCAAGGGCCAGAGTGGCGGGTCGGAAAGCTGGAACGGCAGCACCAACGCCCAGGCCAAAGGCTCGGCCATAGACTCGCGTGTGCCGCGCTATCGCCCCCTGACCCTGGTGGCGGAGCAAGAGGAGTACGGCAGCGCCACCACCCGCGCGCGGCACGAGGTAGCCATCCGCTACGGTAAGGGGCACAAGGTCCAGGCCACGGTCAACGGCTGGTTTGCCGGGGCGGAGTTGTGGCGGCACAACACTCTGGCCGACCTTTTGGGCGACAAGGGCAAGGTGTTGAGCACCCAGCTGATCGTGGGCGTCAGTTACAAACTATCGGACAGCGACGGCTGGATCAGCGAGCTGACGCTCTCCCCAAAAGAGGCCTATGACCTTATCCCCGACGCGCCCAAGGGCAAAAAGGGCAAGGGCAAGGACGGCGGCACCTGGGCCAGCATGGGGGTTAGCTAATGCACGAGCGTTTGTTGCGCGCCCTGCGCACCAGCATTTACACGCTCATCGGGCGGGCGGTACTGCACGTTGTTGACTCTGCGCCGGGCTGCCAGACCCTGCAGGTGCAGGTGTTGGCCGACGAAACCCAGGACGGCGTGGAGCACGTGGAGCCGTATGGTTTTACCAGCAACCCCCTGCCGGGTGCCGAGGGCGTGGTGCTCAATGTCGGCGGGCGGCGCGGCTCAGCTGTGGGTTTTAACTTCGGCAATCGCAGTTTCCGGGCCGTTGGGCTAAAATCCGGCGAAGTGTGCATCTATACGGATGAAGGCGATAAAATCACCCTCATGCGGGGGCGTCACATGAGGGTCAAAACCCTGCACCTGGAGATTGACGCGGATGAGGATGCAACTATCACCACTAAAAAGTACACGGTCAACGCCAGCGAGGGAGTGGCCTACAACACGCCGTCCTACCAGCTCGGCAGCGAGGGGGGCGGTTGCGCCGCCCAGATGAATGCGGACCTGGCCATCAAGGGCAACACCACGCAGGACGGCACCATAACATCCACTGGCGACCAGGTTGCGGCTGGCGTCAGCACCGCACACCACACGCACCCCGGCGACAGCGGCGGAACAACGGGAGAGCCTCAATGATAATTTTGCCCGCACCGTGCATCATCTCTTGTATGCTAAATGGCCATACTGCTGTCGCCATTCGTAAGGCTCGCAGACTCGCCAACGACTGCCGCAGCGGCGGGACAACGGGAGCGCCCAATGCCTAATGACCTCGGTATATTTATGACGGAGCTGGGCGCGGACTGCGTCGCGGCTGCTGGCGATGTGCTGGGCGATGACAGCCTGCGCACCGCCGTTATCCTGTCCCTGTTTTGCCACCGCCGCGCAGAGGATGAGGATGTTATCCCCGACGGCACAAGCAACAAGCGCGGCTGGTGGGCCGACACCGTGGCTCCGTTGACGGACTACGGGCTGGGCCAGACGGCGGCAGACGGCGGCAAAACCGACCGCATTGGCTCCCGGCTCTGGCTCGTGAGCCGGGAAAAGCAGTTGCCAGAGGTGCTGGCCCGCGCAAAATATTACGCCGAGGAGTCTCTCCAGTGGCTGCTGGATGATGGCCGGGCCACAGACGTTGCCGTTGCCGCCACCAACCCGCAGCAGGGCTGGCTCACGCTGGAGATCACCATCACCCTGCCGGACGACTCCACCTACACCGACAAATACAATTACCAGCCCTCAACTGGATTTTTTATCCAGAATTAAAAGACTCGCCTTCAGCCAGCACATATTGTGCTGCCATGCCATTCACACGCCCCACACTAACTGATCTGATCGCCCGCGCCCAGGCTGACATGGATAGCCGCCTGGACGGCGAGCCGTATCAGCGCCGCCGCCTCCTGGCCGTCCTGGCCAGGATGGAGGGCGGTGTTGCGCACGGCCTGTACGGCTATCTTGACTGGCAGGCGCAACAAATCATGCCGGATACGGCAGAGCTGGAACATTTGGAGCGCTGGTCAAGCGTCTGGGGCGTCACCCGCAAGGCGGCCACCAAGGCGGCAATCACCAGCGGTATCAGTTTTTCGGCTGCTAACGGCACAATCATGCCCGCAGGCACGCAGATGCAGCGGGCCGATGGCGTGTTGTACGAGGTGCAGGCAGATGCGGTTGCCGTAGACGGCACGGTATCGCCTGCAATCATGGCCGTGGATGCGGGCGAGGCCGCCAACGCCGACACTGGTGTGGCTCTCACCCTCACATCGCCCGTGCTGGGCGTCACCGCAACCGGAGTCACCACAGCCCCCATCACTGGCGGCGCAGATACGGAGACCGATGCCTCCCTGCGCAACCGAGTGCTCGCCCGCATCCGCACCCTGCCCAGCGGTGGCGCTGCCCAGGACTATGTGACCTGGGCACTCAGCGTTGCTGGCGTCACGCGCGCCTGGTGCTATCCCGGCGAGATGGGGCGCGGTTCCGTAACTGTCCGCTTTGCGATGGACGCAACCTACGACAACGGCATCCCCCTGGCCGCAGATGTGGCCCGCGTCAAAGCCTATATCGACAGCGTGCGGCCCGTGACGGCAGACGTCTACGTTGTTGCCCCCGTGCCCGTGCCAATAAACTGCAATCTCCGTATCTCGCCCGACACACCGCGTCTGCGCGTGCTGGTGGCCGAGGCGCTCTGGGCCGCCCTGCGCAGGGATGCCACGCCCGGCGGCACCGTCATTGTGTCCCGCATCAACGAGGCCATCAGTCAGACGGACGGCGAGGATGATCATACGCTCATCACCCCCGCCGCAAATATCCAGCTCGTCACCGGCCAGCTCGCCGTACCCGGCGCAATTAATTGGGGGGATTAGCCGTGGCCGATTATCTTAACCAACTCCTCCAGTTGCAGCCGCCCGGCGAGGCCCTGCCCACGGACCCGGACAGCACATGGGTCAAACTGCTGGACGGTCTGGCGCAGGAGCTGGAGCGCGTGGACAGCCGGGCGGCGGCGCTGATCAGGGAGTCTGATCCGCGCCAGGCCCTGGAGCTGTTATCAGATTGGGAGCGGGTTTGTGGCCTGCCCGGCGATTGCCCTATCGCCTGGGACAGCACGCTGCAGGCACGGCGCGCGGCGGTTGTTGCGCAGCTCACGGGTGCGGGCGGGCAGACAAAGGCATTTTACAAGCGCCTGGCAGATATGCTGGGCCTTGAGATCACGGTCTCGGAGTACAAACCATTTTTGACGGGCCTCTCCCGGTGCGGCGGCAGACTCAACGGCGGGCACGAGGTGCGCCTCGTTTGGTCAGTTGTTGTGCGCGGACAGCGTGTTGTGCGCTTTCGTTGCGGCGCGTCGCAGGCCGGGGACAAACTTTTGGGCATTGCCAATCGCGAGGATTTGGAGTGCCTGCTGCGTCGATACGCTCCAGGGCACACAACATTGGTGGTCGGTTACGAGGCCACAGGAGTATAGCAATGGATTACGCAACCCCCATAGGACAAGAGGCCCAAGGCGAGGCCGCTATCTATATTGATGGCAATCCCGAAGCCGGGATCGAGGGTTCTGCCGTGCCTGCCAAGGCTATTGAGCCGGGCATGCGCGAACTGATCCACCTCATCCGTTTTGCAGGTCTGACACCCAGCGGCACAGATCTGGAACAGGTGCGCAAGGCCATTGCCATGCTCATCGAATCCGCAACGCCGGGTCTGGCCACGTTGTTGCAGCCCGGCCTGGTCATGCCCGACGGCACAACGATATCCGTTGATACGGCAGGGCGCATATCGACCAGGCCGACCATGTACACGTGTACAACGGCTGCCGCCACCGCAGCCAAGGAACTGGAGATTTCCGGGTTTGCGCTGACAGAAGGCGCTACGTTGCATGTCGTTTTTACTACTGTAAATGCCGCAGCTAATCCCACTCTCAACGTGTCCGGTACTGGAGCCAAGGGTATTACTTATTGCGGAGTTGCGCCGGAGGTTGGCCAGATCGCCAAGGGGCAGGTTTACACGCTGATATACTCTGGCAGCCAATGGCAGATTGTAGGCGGCATGGCCCCGTATCCGATTGGCCAATATGTGTGGTTTGAGGATGAGCTTGTCCGGCCAGGTTTCAAACCCTGCAATGCCAATGTCGTCTCCAATTTTTCGGCCACTTATCCACAGATGGCCGCCTATCTGTCAACCACCCACGGTGCAAAGCGCATTTTTGGGTCGCTTGCTGAATACGAGGCCGCACACAATGCGGCATGGGCAACGCTTGCCGATGGCTCCCAGATTCGTTGGAATAACATTGGCGGCGTAGCCAAATTCTGGTGGGACAAAAGCGCAGATACGCTCCTGATGCCTGACCTGACAGGCCTGCTGCGCGAAATGGCGGGATATGACTCTCTCGGCGTGGGAGGGGTGCATGTGGATATGATGCGCAATATCACGGGCAAATCCACTGCGGCGTTATATAGCGTGATAGACGCGCAACTCGGGGCAATAACGCTATCGGGTGTCGTGGCACGCTATAATATTGCCGGGATAAGCGATGGTAACGGTGGGGAGTCAATGCGTCACATGTACATGGATGCATCCCGTGTCGTGCCCACAGGTGCCGCCAACAAACCCCGCGCCTGGGGAGCATTGGCGTGTGCATATCTTGGGCAGCCCGCGTTATGATGCGGGAGTACCGAGGTAACAGCACGCAAGAGCACCCCAGGCGCGGGGTTTGTTGGTGTTACTGACTGGGCCAGCCCGTGACGAGTCGAAAGTAAAAATGGTGTCGCGCACATCGCCAGTACCGCCAAAGTTAACAGCGCTACTACCAAACGTCTGCGTAAATGGTCCAGTCGTAGACCACCCAGACCACGCATATGACGTAAAATTGCCGACAACACGCCGCGACATATCGCCATGAACGCCTCCCACGCCGGGAGCTGGTTAAAAAATTAAGGAGTAACCAATGGCAATCGTCCATAGATATACGCGCCCTGCCCAGTATTATATCAGCTCAGATGAGGACTACGGCTACCCGCCGTACAACTCTACGCCCGATGATCTGCCGCCCCGCCCCTGGAAAAACCAGTGGCCGCAGTACGTGGACAACAAAGGCTGGGTGCTGGTTGAGGATCACCGCCAACGCGCGGAACCGCATTTTGCAGCAGTGGATGTGCAGCCCGGCACCGAATACTGGCTGCCGGAAGATACGCACGACAGCCCGGCGCGCCGCATGCACACACCTGGCCCCCTGCCAGCAGACGCCCTGACCAAACGCCCGGAACAGCCGCTGGCAGAGCTTAAAGCCGCAAAGGTTGCAGCTATCATTGCCGGGCATGAGGCAGCTCTGGCTGGAGCCGTGGCTCTGTCTGACCCCACGCCGTCCACTGTTGCGGTAGAGGCAGGCCTGCTGGCCGCTTCTGACCCGGAGGGGCTGGAGTTTGTGCGCAATGCGCTGGCAACTCGCCGTAACGAGCTACTGGCCGCAGTGGACGCGGCAACCACCGCCGCTGATGTACAGGCCATCATCGTCAGTTACGCGGTGTAATCGCATAAACCATCTGACCAAGCTCTTTGACAATCACATAGGGATTGTAAGGCTCCCAACGTGGGAGGGATGCAGGAGCAAGCAAAAGCAGTGTCCTTAGTGATAATTGCTCATGCGCGCATTATCGCGATGCCCTATGTTGCCTGGCCATTTTAGTCATGGCCGCAACCGCGTTGCATCCCTCCCACGTTGGGAGATTGATAATTAGCCGATAAGTCCTCGTACAAGGAGGACTTATGGCATCGACAGTGACATTTGCGACCGTGGCGCGCGATTGGTGGGAGCGGTATATGCTCCAGGGCAATACAGATTATGCGGAGGAATCTTGGCGGCGGCTGGAGCGTGAGGTTATGCCTCGGCTTGGGGATAAACCACTGGCCAAGATTACCGCACCCACCATCCTGACGATTTTGCGTCATATCGAGCAGCGCGGCACACTGGTGGTCGCCCGTAAAATCAAGTCACATATCTCGCAAATCATGCGATATGGCATCGCGTGCGGATTGGTTAGCCGTGACCCCGCTCGTGATCTTGGATGGGCGCTAACACCACATAAGTGCAAACCCAGAGCGGCGATCACCGAGCCGCGTCAGATCGGCCAGCTCATGTCCAGTATAGAGCATTATCGCAATCAACAGCGCCGATGCTCGTTGAAGCTTGAGGCCTTGCTGTTCGTCCGCCCCGGTGAATTGTCATCCGCCGCTTGGGGAGAAATTGAATGGGATACTAGCATATGGCGGATACCAGCCGCCAAAATGAAGATGAAACGCCCTCATAACGTTCCGCTTTCGCGCCAGGCATTGGATGTTCTACGAGAGTTACAGCCAATAACGGGCAAAACCCAGTGGCTGTTTCCTTCGCGATGGGACAAAACGCGGCACGAGACAGGTCATGTGCTTAATCTGGCCTTACGTCGCATGGGGTACGGCCCGGAAACAATGACAGCCCACGGTTTCCGGGCAATGGCGGCCACAACTCTTTCTGAAATGGGTTGGGCAAGCGAGGTGATAGAAAGACAGCTCGCGCACGTAGATAAAAACCAGGTGCGCGCGGCGTATCAACGTTCAGATCTGCTGACGGAGCGGCGCAAAATGTTGCAGGCGTGGGCAGACTATCTCGACTTACGTTGCGCCCAAGCAATTTTGGGGAGGTAACGATTGACAGTGGCGGGGGCGCGTCAACGCCCCCACCGGCGCGGCTGCAGGGAAATGCCGCACCACGGCCCCGCATGAAGATTCCCGCTCCATGCAGAGTTTCCGCCTGTCTGAGTCTCTGCGAGACCAACACACGGTAGGTATTTACTCGTCGGGGCGCAACCATCAACATATCATGCAGAAAATTCTTGATGATGTTCGCTGCCCTCATTGCGGCAAATTGCTGGCCAGAGGGCAAGCGCTGGAGATGGAATTTAAGTGCCCGCGTTGCGGGACGTTTTTTGTTCTGCGGGCCACGCGCCCCAGCTCTGAGCCGCCAGACGGTCAACGGAGCAAGTTCAATGACTCAAGCCAAATTTGACAATGTAACCCTGTATAACGGTGACGCTCTGGCCATCCTGTCAAACTTGCCGAGTGGCAGCGTGGGCGCGGTACTAACTGACCCGCCATACTCCAGTGGCGGCGCAAGGTTGAGCGCTAAGCAGGCTGATCCCGCAAGCAAATATCAGCAGTCCGGTACGCGACGGCAGTACCCGCCCATGCTTGGCGACGCCAAAGACCAGCGGAGCTGGACGCATTGGTGTATGTTGTGGCTGGCTGAGTGCTGGCGTGTCAGCCGAGAGGGCGCACCGCTCATGGTGTTTACGGATTGGCGGCAGCTCCCAGCCTTGACCGATGCGATCCAGGGCGCTGGCTGGCGCTGGCTCGGCATAGTTCCCTGGGACAAGCGCGCTGCAAGACCCCAGATGGGGCGATTCCGTCAGCAGTGCGAGTTTGTTGTCTATGGCTCCAAGGGGCGCTTAACATCGACATCACGGGCGTGCCTACCTGGCCTGTACTCATATCCAGTCATTGCAGCCCAAAAGGTACACCTGACAAGCAAACCGCTCTCGCTCATGCACGACCTGCTGGCCATAACGCAGCCTGGCGGCACGGTACTGGACCCGTTTATGGGCGGCGGTTCCACAGGCGTTGCCTGCCGGGAGTCTGGGCGTGGCTACATCGGTATCGAGTTGTCGGCAGAGTATTTTGCCATCAGTCGTGATCGCATCGCCCAAACCTGCCAGACCAACTAACGCAAAAAGGCGGGGCCAAAACCCCGCCTTGCAAATTTATTGCACAATGTGCAATGCGACCAGCACTAAGTTATTACGCTCCTAGCGGGGCGATTTTCGCGCCGCGCATCAACAGGCTACCCCGAACAAATCAAGGGGAGCTGCCTCTCCCTGCCGATGCGCATTATCGCCGTGGCGGATGTTTTTACCGCGTTGACGGAAGACCGCCCTTACCGTCAGGGCATGCCCCTGTCCAAA
>Ga0268357_100679_pt1 | contig 36898 bp, 28 predicted proteins | sample BioMet10_FD_192466 | JGI IMG/M metagenome (GOLD analysis project Ga0268357, IMG submission 192466) | Sewage microbial communities from Oakland, California, United States - Biofuel 10 (Illumina Assembly) | ecosystem: Engineered > Wastewater > Sewage > Unclassified | place: USA: California... | reverse complement strand
ACGGAGAGAGCTATACATACCAAGACCTTGCCCCTCGGTCGCCAGTAAACCTGACAACCTCAAATGATGAAAAAACAATTATGCTGCATTGGCAAAAAAACACAGAGGCTGATTTTTCATATTACTTCGTTTACCGGGATACAGTTCCATACTTTACACTGGACAGTCTGAAACTGATTGCGAAAATAAAAGATACGGTTTATGTGGACAGGCTGAACCCTTCAAAGAATTATTATTACAAATTAACAGCCACGGATAAACAGGGAAACCGTTCCCAGCCGAGCGAAGAAACGGGAGTGATAACAGGAGTAAACGGCAAACCGGAATTAACGATAAAAGAATACCAGCTGTACCAGAACTACCCAAACCCATTTAACCCAAGCACAAAGATAGGATACAGATTAAGTAAACCGGGGAATGTAAAAATAATTGTATACGATATAAAAGGAGCGTTGATAACAATACTTGAAAACGGTTACAGACAGGCGGGCTATTACGAAACAGAGTTCAAGGGGATAAGAAGTAACGCACCAAACGCAATAGAACGCATTGCAAGCGGAATATACATATACCGCATTGAAGTAAAAGACGAGAATAACACGCCTGCATTTACGGATATGCGCAAAATGATAATGGTAAAGTAAACATCACGCAGGAGTGTTCCGGCGTTTGAGGAAAAGTGTTTTAACGTAGAATCGGGGCGCTGACCCGATTCACAAAATGCGTGCAAAATAATATAAAAGGCACAGTTATTAATTTCCATAAGAACATATTTTTTCGCATGTAACGGAGGCTGTCTAAAAAGAGCTGCCTTTTTTATGATTCTTGTATCGAGCTCCGGAGGAGCGATATTTTTGTAGAAAAAGCAAATAATTGTATAAAGCTCCGTAGGAGCTTGATTTTACCTTTTACATGTATTCTACAAAAATGCCGCTCCTATGGAGCTTATAAAAGGAATCAAGTTAATTTTACTGCTCCCCCCGGCAACGCCGGACCACTCCGGTGTGCAACCAACCCCAATACACTTGGTGCTAAGCGGGTCGGCGCCCCGCTTCTACGTTAGGTGGAAGCCGTATAATAGAGGCCTGTAAAAAATCATATGGGAACAACAATTACCACTCTCTCCGGCAGCACCGGACCACTCCGGTGCGCAACCACTCCAAACACATTTGTTGTGAAGCGGGTCAATGCCCCGCTTCTACGTTGGGTTGGATAGCTGTATAATAATGGCCTGTAAAAAATAATAGAGGGACAACAATTCCCGCTCTCCCCGGCAACGCCGGAACACTCCGGTGCGCAACCACTCCAAACACATTTGTTGTGAAGCGGGTCAACGCCCCGCTTCTACGTTGGGTTGGATAGCTGTATAATAATGGCCTGTAAAAAATAATAGAGGGACAACAATTCCCGCTCTCCCCGGCAACGCCGGAACACTCCGGTGCGTAACTACCCCAAACACACTTGGTGCGAAGCGGGTCAACGCCCCGCTTCAACGGATTTAAACTGGAAAGAAACATTTCCGGTTTAGATTTAGATATTGCAATGCTCCCAAGGTAACACCATTTGACTTCAGCGAAAGGTATTAATGAGCGTTTTTTAATTAGAAAGCAAGTTTATCACCACAAATTTGCATTTCTTTTAAAACAGAAAATGGTTATATTTAACCAATCAATTCTAAAAATCCATCATTTTCGGCAAAATACAAGTACTTGCGCCGTGTACATTCAATTCATATATTATGAAACAAATTAACCTATTTTTGTGTTAATTAAATAAATAAACAGGAAAATAAAATGGACGGAAATTTTTCAGACAGACTACAGGAAGTTATCAGGGCAAGCAGAGAGGAAGCTCTCCGCTTAGGACATGATTACATTGGAACGGAGCATTTGTTGCTCGGAATTATTAAGGAAGGAGAAGGTGTTGCCGTCAGAATTTTAAGAAATCTTGAATGTGATCTTGTAAAATTAAAAAAATCGATAGAAGACACCGTCAGAACATCAGGCGGAACGCTTACTATTGGTAATATCCCTTTGACGAAACAGGCAGAAAAAGTTCTTAAAATTACTCAAATAGAATCCAAAATATATAAAGCCGATGTAATTGGAACAGAACATTTGTTGTTATCGCTTTTGCGCGATGAAGATAATATTGCCACGCAAATTCTCCATCAATTTAACATAACATACGATACCGCGCGTGCGGAATTGAATACAATGCTCTCCAACAAATCGACCAGAGACCCAATTTCGGCCGTTCCTCCTTCAATGGATAAGAAAACCGAAAAAACAAAAACTCCGGTATTGGATAATTTTGGGCGCGATTTGACCAAACTTGCCGTTGAAGATAAACTTGATCCTGTTGTAGGAAGGGAAAAAGAAATTGAACGCGTTGCTCAAATATTAAGCAGAAGAAAAAAGAACAACCCGGTTCTTATTGGCGAGCCTGGCGTTGGTAAAACAGCTATTGCCGAAGGACTTGCTTTAAGAATTGTTCAAAAAAAGGTTCCGCGTATTTTGCAGGATAAGCGCGTTGTTACATTGGATCTTGCAGGACTTGTTGCCGGTACAAAATACCGCGGCCAGTTTGAAGAAAGAATGAAAGCGCTTATGAATGAGCTTGAAAAAGCGCGTGAAGTAATTTTGTTTATAGATGAACTGCATACTATTGTGGGCGCCGGGGGAGCTTCGGGCTCTTTGGATGCTTCAAATATGTTTAAGCCGGCTCTTTCTCGTGGCGATATTCAGTGTATTGGCGCAACAACGCTTGATGAATACAGAAAATTTATTGAAACTGACGGCGCGCTTGATAGAAGATTCCAGAAAGTAATGGTTGAACCTCCGAGTCCCGAAGAAACAATACAGATTCTGAACAATATAAAATTCAAATACGAAGAACATCACCATGTTCATTACTCAAAAGAAGCGATAGACGCGGCTGTAAAACTAAGCAACCGTTATATTACGGACAAGCACTTACCCGATAAGGCAATAGACGTACTTGATGAAGCCGGTTCAAGAGTCCACATGGGTAATTTTGAAGCCCCTCAGGAAATTTTAGACCTTGAAGGCGAAATTGAAAAAGTACGCCAGGAAAAAGCTCTTGTTGTAAAAAAACAGGATTATGAAGAAGCCGCAAGGCTGAGAGATAAAGAACGCACGCTTCAGGGCGATCTTGAAATTGCAAAACGCGAGTGGGATGCCAAAACCAAAGACATTGTACACGATGTTTCCGAAGAAGACATGGCTACCGTTGTTGCCATGATGACGGGCATACCTGTTAATCGTGTTGCTCAGACAGAATCCGAAAAGCTTCTTAATATGGAAGAAGGGCTTAAGGGCTATATTGTCGGGCAGGACGAAGCTGTCTCAAAGCTTACAAAGGCTATAAGAAGAACAAGAGCCGGGCTGAAGAATCCTTCGCGACCTATAGGAAGCTTTATATTTTTAGGCCCTACGGGTGTTGGTAAAACCGAGCTTTGTAAGGTACTTGCAAAGTATCTGTTCGATTCCGAAAACGCTCTTGTAAGAATTGATATGAGTGAATATATGGAGAAGTTCTCGCTTTCGAGACTGGTTGGAGCGCCTCCGGGATATGTTGGCTACGAAGAAGGCGGCCAGCTTACAGAACGGGTAAGACGCAGACCTTATTCTGTTGTTCTTCTTGATGAAATTGAAAAGGCTCATCCTGATATTTTCAGCATATTGCTTCAGGTGCTTGATGACGGTATGCTTACAGATAGCCTTGGAAGAAAAGTTGATTTTAAGAATACAATAATTATTATGACTTCGAATATTGGAACGCGTGACGTTAAAACTCTGGGCTCTTTTGGCTTTTCGGAAGGGAACGCGAACGAGAACAAATATTCCAATATGAAGAGTACGCTTGAAGAAGCAATGAAAAAGCTCTTTAATCCGGAATTTCTCAACAGGGTTGATGAGACAATTGTGTTCAGGAACCTTGAAAAAGAAGATATTGTTAAGATTATAGATATAGAAATAAAAGATCTGGTAAAAAATATCAACGAAAACAAAATGGAAATATCTTTAGATCAATCCGCCAAGGCGTTTCTTGCGGATATGGGCTTTGATGAAAAGAACGGAGCCAGACCTTTAAGACGCGCGGTTCAGAAATATATAGAAGATCCGCTTTCGGAAGAAATTCTTAGAGGCATGTTCAAAGATGGTTCCAAAATACTTGTAAAACATGTTGAAAATATGGATCACCTTATTTTTATAGATGAAAACATCGACTTGAATGTTTCGGACGAAGAAAAAGAGAAAAGCGATACGACTGAATCTTAAATTTGAATTCATAAAACAAAATATGAAAAGCGTATTAATCTTAATACGCTTTTTTTTTGAATAAAATATTCCCGAAAATAATTATATTTGAAGGAGAAAAAAATGAACATGAAAAAACTTTCCGAAAGCGAAGTAAACGCTATATTGAAAGATCTGGATGGTTGGGTTTATCTGGATTTATCAATAGCAAAGGAGTTTGCTTTTGGAGATTTTACGGCGGCAATGGATTTTATTAACAAAGTGGCCGTTGTTGCTCAAAAGCTGGATCATCATCCCGATATTTTACTGTATTCGTATAATAAAGTAAAACTATATAACTCAACTCACACCATGAAAGGTGTAACTATAAAAGACATTGAGTTGGCAAGGGAAATTCAGGATATTAATTAATTTATTGAAAAAGGATATATATGTCTCTATCTCGCGATGAAATCTTAAACATATTTAAGGAAACCGAAGCTCTGTTAAACGGTCATTTTTTATTAACGTCAGGCAGACACAGCAAAGTGTATTTTCAGTGCGCAAAAGTGCTTCAGTATCCAAACCATAACGAAAAAATATGCGAAATACTTGCAAATCATTTTAAGAGTTATGAGTTCGATACTGTAATTGCGCCTGCAATCGGGGGAATAGTTGTCGGTCAGGAAGTTGCCCGCCAGTTAAACAAAAAATTTATTTTTGCTGAACGTGAAGATAAAAGCCTTACGCTGCGCAGAGGTTTTTCAATTAAAGAAGGGGAACGTCTGCTTGTTTGCGAAGATGTTGTAACTACGGGCGGTTCCGTCTTTGAAGTTATGGACATTGTTAAAAAAGCCGGTGGTATAGTTGCCGGTGTGGGTTTTATAGTTGATAGAAGCAACGGGAAAGTAAATTTCGGCGTTGAACAAAAAAGCACAATCAGCTTAGACGCTGTTTCATTTCTACCCGAAGAATGTGAATTATGCAAACAGGGAATTCCGGCAATTAAACCGGGATCGAGGAAAATATAAAAATGACTCAATTGCTTGCACGCCTGCACGCCTATGTAGCTGATGAGCTGATGTACCAGCTTGTTATTACGGGTCTTATAATTATTGCCACGCTTATTCTATCCAAGGTAATAAGTTTTATAATCAGTAAAATATTAAGGCCAATATTCGCGCGTACGAAAAATAATTTTGACGACAAGATACTTGAGGTAATTGAGTCTGCTGTTTTCAGATTGTTGATTGTATCCGGTATATATTATGCCGCGCAGCATATTGAAGACGCGTTTAACTATATAACCTTCGATTCCCGCGTCTCCTTAATGGCGCATTATCCGGTACTTAAAAAACTGTTTAATATAGTTGATGGATTACTGTATACTACTTTTGTTCTGATAATGCTTTTAATGTCGTTCAGGCTTGTAACAATTGCGTTCGATTGGTATCTGGAAAAAATAAATGCCGGAGACGACAGAAACCTAAGCGGCAGTCTGTTCCCCTTATTGAAGAAAATCTCTAAAATAATTCTGGCGGCGCTTGCGGTTGTAATTGTTCTTTCCAATTTCAACATTAATATAAGCGGCTTTATAGTTTCTCTGGGCGTTGGTTCGTTGGCCGTTGCGTTGGCTGCGCAGGAAACCATAAGCAATATGATAAGCGGCTTTATAATAATGATTGACAGGCCGTTTAGAATAGGGGACAGAATAAAGTATGCCGGCAACGAAGTAGGCGATGTTGTGGAGATTGGTATACGCAGCACAAAAATTATGGATTTTGACAGTAATATTGTAATTCTTCCAAATAATGAAATAGTAAAATCGCGAATTGTTAACTTTAACTATCCACATACGCTTATGCGGGTGGTTGTTGATGTCGGCATAGCATACGAGGCTGATTTCAGAAAAGCAAAAAAAATATTGCTGGAACTGGCCGCGGCTCATCCGGCAATTTCCAAAGAATATGCACCGCAGGTTTATTTAACAGAACTTGGAGACTCAGCTGTTAACCTGAAACTTATTATGAAAACCGATCACTATAAAGACGGCTTCGAAATTCAATGTAAAATGCGCGAAGATATTCTTGATAGGTTTAAGGAAGCCGGAATAGATATTCCGTATCCGCAAAGAACAGTGCATATATCAAAAACGGATAATTAAATTATAGTTTAATAAGGCGGCTTACATGAAAAAAATATTTGCTTTGTTTATAGTATTTGCAGTAACTACGTATTGCCAGGTTAAGTTTGACGATTATTTTGAAAACAAGACTCTGCGTATCGACTATTTTCACTCCGGTAACGTTACTGACGATTCCTATTCAATAGATGAGCTGAAGGAAGAGCCTTACTGGGGCGGTTCCAAGGCGCATCTGCTTGACGAGTTTGACTATGGCAAATATAAAACCGAAGTATATGATAAAGAATCGGGTAAAATGATTTTCTCAAAAACATATACTACTTTATTTAACGAATGGCAGACTACGGCCGAAGCAAAAAAAACTTACAAGACGTTTAGCGAAACGGTTATTATGCCTTATCCTAAAAAAGATGTGAATGTGGTTTTTTATTCAAGAGACAGGAAAAACGAATGGGTTAAGAAATATGAATACCCGGTTTCTGTTTCGAGCTATTTTATTTCGAAGGAAAGACACTTGCAGTATAATACATTTCAGGTAGTTAACAGCGGCCCTTCCGATAAATGCGTTGATATTGTCATGATTCCTGAAGGCTATACGGAAAAGGAACTCGACTTATTCAAAGAAGATTGTAAAAAATTCGCCGGCTACCTGTTCAACACAACGCCTTTTAAGGAGAATAAAGATAAGTTTAATATCTGGGGAGTTCTTGTTCCTTCTCAGGAATCGGGAACGGACATACCTAAAAACAACATCTGGAAAAAGACTATTGTCAATACAAGCTTTTATACATTTGATGTGGAACGTTATCTGATGACAACTGATAATAAAGACCTTCGTGACCTGGCTGCCAACGCGCCTTACGATCAGATATATATTATTGTCAATTCCGAAAAATATGGCGGCGGTTCAATCTATAATCATTATTCATGCGGCACAAATAAAAACCCCTATGCCGATTATGTTTTTGTGCATGAGTTCGGGCATGGCTTTGCGGGACTTGCAGACGAGTATTACACTTCCGAAGTAGCTTACGAAGATCCGTATCCGCTTGATGTTGAACCAATAGAGCCTAATATTACAACACTTGTCCATTTCGATAAAAAATGGAAAGACATGGTTGATTCTTCCACTCCTATTCCAACTCCCTCAGAGGAAAAATTCTATTCTAAGGTTGGAGCCTTTGAAGGAGGCGGTTACATTGCCAAAGGTGTATACAGGCCAATGTACGATTGCCAGATGAAATCTAAATCGGTGAATAACTTTTGTCCGGTTTGTAAAAGAGCAATAGAGCGAATGATTAAATTCTATTCCGAGTAAATTATAAATATAAAATAAATACATTATCAAGTAGGAAAAATGGATCAGAAAAAACTTCACCGAATGATAGAAACTATTGCCTCACAGCATTTTGAATCGGAATATGAAATGCTCACAGCGGTTCTTAATCAAGTAATAGAAGACGAGCAGTTGCAAATAATAGGCGCGCGGTTATGGGTGCTGAATCCGGAAATTAAGGGTTATAAACTACTTTATCAGATGGGTAAAGTGGGAAAAATTAATCCTGAGTTTTATCTTCTTATAAAAGATTACCCTGTTTTTGATCTTATAGCAAAAGAAAGAACAACGCTTGCGAACGAAACCAACCAGGTGTTGAGGAGAAAGGGAATATTTAAGTATTCAGCGTCCGGCGTGGGTGAGAAGATTAAAATTGATAAGAAAAATTATTATGAATATCTGCTGGCGTTAAACAGCGAACAGATAGATGAGGAATTCAGATATAAACTTAACATAATAGCAACTGTATTAACATCGCGTATAAAGCAGAAAAAAGTTGCCGCAAGCGAAAAAATATTAAAACAGGGACTCGATAAAGCACGCCTGCTTCAGAAAAGTATTTTACCCGAACATGAGTTTGAGTTTAACGATTACGATCTATACGGCGTTACACTTCCGGCTGAAATTGTGGGGGGAGATTTTTTCGATTATCTGCATGTTGGCGAAGAGCCCGACAGGCTTGGCGTTATTCTTGGCGATGCCGCAAGCAAAGGCGTAAGCGCGGCTGCCGAGGCCATGTATATTTCCGGCGCAATACGAATGGCCAGTACGTTTGAAATTAAAATTGGCGCGTTAATGAAAAGGACGAATCAGCTTGTAAATAAAATATTCAGTGATGATAAGTTTACATCCTTGTTTTACGGTGAACTTTCAAGAGATAATACCGGATTGTTTTTGTTCGCAAATGCAGGGCATAACCCTCCTGTGTTTGTAAGAAGAGATAGCGATGAACTAATACGCCTCGATTCAACAGGGCCTTTGCTTGGGCCTACTCCTAACGCCAAATACGCGGTTAACAGTCTGAATTTTTATCCTGGCGATGTGCTTGTGATATTTTCGGACGGAGTAACGGAATCAGCCGATGAAAATTATGAGCTGTTTGACGATTACAGGCTTGAAGAGATTATTGCACGAAATAAACACCTTGCACCAAAGGAAATAGCGCTTACAATTATGGAAGCGGTTGTCAAATTTTCCGCCAAAGGAAAATACAACGATGATAAAACATTGGTAGTAATTAAGAGAAGAGAAAATGCTAAAATCAATAAATCCATTTAACTATTCCTTGATTAAGGAATACGATGAGTATACGGACGAACAGGTTAAACAAATACTAAACAATGTTAATGCCGCGTATAAAGTCTGGAAAACAACAGGCTTTACAGAAAGAAAAGAAAAACTGAAAAAAGCGGCGCAAATACTGCGCGACAAAAAGGAAACCTATGCTTTACTTATGACGCAGGAAATGGGTAAGCCAATTACGCAGGCAAAAGCCGAAGTTGAGAAGTGCGCCCGCGTGTGCGATTATTATGCCGAAGGCGCGGAAAAATTTTTAAGGGATGAACATTTTAATACAGAAGCTTCCAAAAGCTATGTTACATATCAGCCTATAGGTGTAGTGCTTGCCGTAATGCCGTGGAATTTCCCATTCTGGCAGGTATTCCGGTTTGCCGCTCCGAACCTTATGGCAGGCAATGCGGGAGCGCTTAAACACTCCTCCAATGTTACCGGCTGCGCGCTTGCAATTGAGGCGATATTTCAAGAAGCCGGATTTCCGGAAAACATTTTCCGTACTCTGGTGATAGGTTCCGCTAAAGTTAATGCCGTAATTGAAAATCCTATTATAAAAGCCGTTACATTAACCGGAAGCACTCCTGCCGGAAAAGCTGTGGCTGCTGCTGCTGGCGGAGCGTTAAAGAAAACCGTACTTGAGCTTGGCGGAAGTGATCCGTATATAATACTTGATGACGCCGATCTTGATACCGCTGTACCCGCATGTATTGAAGCACGCTTTCTTAACGGGGGACAAAGCTGCATAGCCGCAAAAAGATTTATTGTTGTTGAAAGCATTTATGAAGAATTTGTTAAACGTTTTATTGATTTAGCAAATGCTAAGATTATGGGGGATCCTCAAAATGAAAAGACTTATATAGGCCCTCAATCAAGAAAAGAACTGCGTGATGAATTGCATTTACAAGTATTGAAAAGCGCAGAGCTTGGCGCTAAACTTTTGCTTGGCGGAGTGATACCGGAAGGGCCAGGAGCATTTTACCCGGCCACTGTTTTAACAGATGTTAAGAAAGGTATGCCTGCCTACAATGAAGAGCTATTCGGCCCTGTTGCCGCAATAATAAAAGTAAAAAATGAAGAAGAAGCTATTAAGGTTGCAAACGATACCGTATTTGGCCTTGGCGGCGCGGTATTTACAAAAGACTCTGCAAGAGGGGAGTTGATAGCAAAGGAGAAAATACAAGCCGGTTCCTGCTTTGTGAACGATTATGTTAAGTCCGATCCCCGTCTGCCGTTTGGAGGAATAAAAGAATCCGGCTACGGCAGAGAACTTGCTCCTTTCGGAATAAAGGAATTTGTTAATATTAAAACTGTTGTTGTGAAGTAGTTTTTCCGTTAGTTTATACCCCCAAAAAAAATAAAATTTTATTTTTTTACTTGACTGATGATACTATATGTAGTATCATTGTGAGGAAAAATGAATTTTAAAAAAGCAGAAGAATTTGCGCGTAAATGGATTGCACAAAAGCCCAGACCTAAAGAACTTAGTCCTCAAACTGTAGAGGATGTACTTAGTGCTTTATGTTTTAAACTGCTTGGTAAAAATAACGATCATACTACATTCAGATGGTATCATGAATGCCTAAATAATACAGAGGAATTTCCCGCAGGCATAATTAAAGTCTCAATAGGTCATTCAGAGGGTTCAAAAAAGGTAGTGAGAATCGGCAGCGTTAAAGTTATTATATCCGCGCTGGAATATTACATGGAGAAAGAAAAATGAAAAGCTTAAAATATTATTTGGGACTTCAATATAAAGTGGAGATTGAGTATGAGCCAATAGATAAAAGCTGGTTCGCTTATTGCCCCGAACTCGGTAAAGGCGCCTGCTACGCAATAGGTAAGACTCAAAAAGAAGCGCTTGATTTATTGGAACAGGAAAAAGAAGATTATATTAAGTTGTTGTATGGTTTATCAAAGCCTATTCCGGAACCCAAATTAACTGAAAGCGCTCTGCCAAGCGGAAAACTGGTAATAAGAATTACCAAAACTTTGCATCAAAAAATTAAGGATCAAGCTGAAAATGAGGGAGTCAGTTTGAACCAATATATAGGTGTTGTTTTGGCTGAATCAGTCGGATTAAAAATTGGGATTGAAAGCAACGCTAATATTGAAAATACAGCTAAACAAAAACCTATAAAAAATAATGTTCAGCAAGCTTACCCGGTAGTATTGTAATGATATTTTAAGGCTGTTTATGGAAAAATTCTCCGGGGCGTTTACCACCCCGGAGATATGATAACTACTATTTAACAACCTTAAAAACAGAATCCAGCACAGTGCCATCTACCCATTTAACAACGGCAACCACTTTGTTTTTATCAACTTTGGGTTTTGCAGGAGCCCCTCCGCAAATGCCATTTACTTCATCTCGAATAGCCTTTATAGGTTTTATTGGCAGCGAAGAGTTTTTAAGTGTTTCAAGTAAATCTTTTCTGCGTGGATTAATTGCAATTCCGCGTTCGGTAATTATTACGTCAATCAGTTCTCCTGGTCCGCAGAGTGTTGTAACCTCATCAACAATAACGGGAATGCGGTCTCTGAAAGACGGGATTGCAAGTATCGTGCATTTTGAGTAAAGACAATTTTGCCAGCCGCCAATTCCATGCAGCAGGTATCCATCCGAGTGGCTAACAACATTCGCGTTGAAATTAACATCAACTTCGGTAGCTCCAAGTACAGCCGTATCAACGATGGAAGCGAAGTTGCCCTTACCATGGAAATTATAACTTGTAAACGGACTTGTGTTTACATGGTTTGGGTTGTCGCGCATACTACGTACTCCGTCAAGATCGAAAGTCTGTCCGTCAAGAATATAATCGGTTAATCCTTCTTCAAGAAGCTGTACAAGGTACTTTGTACTTCCTCCTCTTACAAACCGTGCTTTAACGCCCTTTGCTTTCATTCTTTCTTTAAGATACAAAACAAATGCAAGGTTTGTTCCGCCCGAACCGGCCTGGAACGAAAAACCGTTTTTCATAATTCCGGCTTCATCAATAAACTGCGCAACATACTCCGCTATTAACAGCCTGTCGGGAGACTTAGTTATTTCTGTTGTGCCTGAAACAATTTTGGATGAATCGCCAAGAGTATCAACCCTTACTACATAATCCACATTGTTCCCTTGTATCTGCCAGGGAATACAGGGGAACGGAACAAGGTTATCCGTCACAACAATAACTTTATCGGCATATTCGGAATCGGCGAGAGCAAAGCCAATTAGCCCGCACGCCGATTTGCCTGTTACGCCGTTGGCGTTGCCAAACGGGTCGGCTGTTGGAGAAGCAATAACGGCAATATCAATATGTACTTCACCATCCTGAACTGATTGATACCTGCCTCCGTGCGAACGCAAAACTCCCATCCCTTTCATCTTTCCTTCGGTTGTAAACCTGCCCAAAGGGCCGTTCATGCTTCCTTCTATATGATGGATTGTTCCATCCTCAAGATAAGGAATAAGATGTTCGTGACAGGGGAATGAAGCGCTTGGGAACCATCTGATATTTTTTACGCCTAATTCTTTTACCGCATCGAATAAAAGATTTGTCAAAACATCGCCGTTCCTTAAATGGTGATGAGTTGAAATTGTCATTCCGTTTTTGAGACCCGCTTTTTTTAACGCGGTTTTAATATTCTCTACAACTTTGTTGCCGTCCCAGGGGTAGTCCATACAACTTTTTATTGAGGGCTTTGCCTTAACGCCTTTGGGTTTATATTTATTAACGCCTTTAAAAGGAATTTGAGTCTGCCCGTTAACAACTTCTGGAACTAATCTGTTCGCCGCGTTTTTAACAAGTTTCATTTTTAGTTCCTCCAATTACTTTCTAATAAATTATTCTGTAAAGCAAGATCGATAGTGCGTAAAGCTCTTTTCACAACAGGAGCGTCAATCATTTTGCTGCCGAGCGAAACAACGCCAAGGCCTTTTTGCTTTGCATTTTCATACGCAAGCACAATCTTTTTTGCCTTATCTATTTCAGTTGAAGTGGGGGCAAAAGCCTCGTGCACAACCTTTACCTGTCGTGGGTGAATACAACCTTTGCCTTCAAATCCCAAAGCCTTTGCTTCAAGAACGCTTTGTCGCAGGCCTTCCATATCGTTGACATCGGAAAATACCGTATCTATAGCCTGAACTCCGGCAGCCTTTGCCGCATTGACTACCATTGAACGGGCAAAAAAGCTTTCCTTTCCTTCATTGGTTCTTTGAGTGCCTATATCTGCGGTGTAATCTTCAAGACCGATGGAAAGAGCGCAAAGATTTTTAGAAGAGTTCGCAATTTCGTAAGCTTTAATAACCGAGAGGGCGCTTTCAACAATAGGCATAAGAAAAATATCGTTCTTTACTTTAAACTGTTTTTTAAGTCTTGCAATTTCTTCATCAACCTGGTGAATTTGTTCTGCCGATTCGCATTTAGGTATAAGGATAAGATTAACATTGTGAGGCACAATATATTTCAAATCGTCAAGACCCGCGGGAAGCTGATTTATTCTTACCATGCGTTCGGCGTCATAAAAATTTACGCTTCTTAAGGCATTGCGCACAATAAGTCGGGCTGCGTCTTTTTCGGCCGGGGCAACGCTGTCTTCAAGGTCAAGAATAATCGCGTCCGGGTTATGCAAACCGGCATTTATAAAAAATTTTGGCTCATTGCCGGGCAGGTATAGCCTGCTTCTTCTTGGTCTGTCAATTTTTGAGTTCTTAAAAAACTTTGAATTAAGAGGTAATAAATACTCTTTTGTGTTTTCGGGAAAGAGTTTGTTTACCGCCAGTTCAAAACGCGCGGCCATAACAAAAGGCAGGGCGCCGTTGTCTTCAAGGTAAATTGCCGCGTCTGTTATTCCAAAAAAATTGCACATATCTTTAATCTGCTTTTTTATGGAATCTCCGTACATTGCGGATACTTTGCTTTTAACATCAAGCTGAATGCCTTTACCGGGGAGCAGTTCAATTTCAAAATAGCAATCGGACCTTACCTTGTCTCCGCGCTGACCGGCACATGCTTTTTTTATTGTTTCCATTTTACTTCTCTTTAAAAATTAAACTATAAGACTTTTCATAAATTCCTTGGCCGACAATGTTTCGCAATTAAAGATTGTTTCCTTAATCGCTTTTTGCTTTTCGGGGCTGAGTAATTTATCTGATAAAGCATTGAATTTATTTTCAAGATCTTCAATCGTCATAGGTTCCCGTGGGTCTCCTTTAGGATATTCGAGATATTCCGAATATTCCTTGCCGTCTTTTGTTTTCAAAACAATTTTTGAAGGTTGTTTTGCGGGGAACATTTTTTCGAACTCGATGGAAGCTTCTCCTTTTATTTTATCAATAACCTGCCAGATTGCCGGGTCTTTCATCTTTTCTTCAGAAAAGGATTGTGTTGTAACCTTATGATCAACAAGAGCGGCCGCTATACAATAGGGGAGCGAGTGATCCGCTGTTTCGCGCGATTCCGGACGGTATTTGTGCGGGTCAAAAAGAATATCGCAAGCGCGTGCAATTGTTGTGAGAGTAACGGATTCTATTTGGTCGTATGAAATATTATTTTCGGTAACAACCTTAAGCGTTGCGGTTATATGCGTGTGTGTTAAAGCTTCGGTAGGGAAAGCCTTCATACCGCATTCGAGTATTTTGAATTTATTACCAAGATTGCCTGTAAGCTTTTCCATATTCCAATCGGGTCCAAACACATCCATCAACCCTTCCTTGCCTTCAAAAACAGCTTCAGTGCCTATATAGCCTTTCTGAGCCATTAAAGCGGCTACTACTCCGGCTTGTACGGCCATGGGGTCAACAGTGTTCTTCATCATGGTAAGCTTGCCTGCCGTTGGGCAGCCAATGGTATGGTTGTGGCACCCGTTTATTCCAATTGCGGAAACCATTTGGTCTACGGTTAACCCAAGTACCTTACCGGCAACAATTGGCGAAACAAACTGGGTAAGCGTTGCATGGTGCCATTTTCTTTCGCGAACGCCGGGAATACCAAACTCGCAAAGCCGCTGTTCAAACTCGTATGCAAGAACAATGGCTGTTATAACATCTTTCATGGAAGCGTCTGTCAACTCGGCAGCTGCAAGAGCAGCGGGAATTAAATCCGATGGATGCGAAGGATCTTCTTTCCAGTATATATCGTTAAAATCAAGAGAACGAATCATTAATGAGTTTATTAATGTGGCGTTTACCGCGGGGAGTTTTGTGCCAAAGCCAATTAAAGTAGCTTCTTCTTTACCTCCCATATTAGTATAAATATCGCGCAATATGTTGGTGTCTTTTGTATGATAACCTCCGTACGCGCAGCCAATGGAATCGTATAAAAAGCGTTTAACTTCGGTAACAACATTCGGGGGCAAATCTTCATATTTTAAATTTACGGCAAATTCTGCAATTTGTCTTGAGACCGATTTATCCATATTACAAAACCTCTCTTACTTATTTAAATTATTCTTAACCCAGTTTTCCAGACCGCCTGTAACAATTAATTCCTGGGCGGCTTTGCCTACGGGTCCAATTGAGTATTTTACCCCGCCGGCTTCTATATATGAATCCTTAAAATTGATCACTGCATTAATACCAGTTTTAACCGTCAATTTGTCAGCGCCAAATTCTGTTTTAAGTTTTGAAATCAATTCGGGGCATTCAATAACAAGGTAGCCATTGTTCAAGGCATTGCGTTTATATGTTTCATTAAACGAACCGGCTACAACAAGACTTATACCCCTGTACTTCAACGCGGTTGCAGCCTGCTCGCGAGAACTTCCGTTTCCGAAATTAAAACCTCCTGCAAGAATATCTCCTTTGTCTGCTATTTTCCCAAATTCAGGATCGTAGTTTTCCATAACAACCGCTGCTTGTTGTTCCGGTGTGAAATCATCTATGTAGGTATACTTGCCGGGATATATGCCATCGGTATTCATATTATCCTGATGACAGAAAATCAATTCACCTTTTATTGATTCGGGAAATCCATCAATAATATCCACCGCGGTTTTGGATGTTTCTTTTTTAGGATTGGTTTTTATTTCGGCCTTAATGCTTCCGCCGCTGCCAACAATATTATAATCAATAAAACCACGTATTGCCGAAAAAGCAACAACAGCGGGAGACGCGAGATAAGCAAGAGCGTTTGGTGAACCCATCCTGCCCTTGAAGTTTCGGTTTGTTGCCGATATGCCAACTTCGCCATCTTCAAGGAGTCCTGTGCCCAAACCAATACACTGGCCACAGCCCGGAATTAAAGGTATTGCTCCGGCTTCAACAAGAGCCTGCCAGTCTCCTCTTCTTTCGCTTTCGGCCTGTACCTCGCTTGAAGCGGCGGCAATATAAAACTTGACGCCATTGGCAACTTTTTTACCTTTTACAATTTTTGCGGCGGCGGCAATATCTTCTACCCTGCTGTTTACACAGGAAACAAGATACGCCTTATCAATTTTAACCGACTGGCTTCTTATTTCGTTTATTGTAGAAATTGTTTTTACGTTGTTAGGGCCTGAAACGAAAGGCCGTACTGAATACAGGTCAACAGTAATTTCTTTTGCATAATAGGCATCGTCATCAGCTTTAAGAATGTTGTTTTCGAGAGCGGCAATTGTATCGTCATTCAAACGCGGGTGTTTACCGTTACCGGTTGAATCGGAATTAACGCCCGCAAGCCCTCTTTGTTTTATGAAAGCTGCACGGTTCTTTAACCATTCAATTGTAATAGCGTCTGTTGGAAAAACTCCCGCCAAAGCGCCCCATTCGGTTGTCATGTTCGCAATGGTAAGCCTGTCATCAATTGATAGCGAGCTTATACCATCGCCCGCAAACTCAATTGCATGGTTAAGGACTTCATCATTTTTAAAATAACCACAAAGAGCAAGAATCAAATCTTTACCCGAAACGCCATCGTGAAGTTTACCAATAAGATTTACTTTGGCAATAGGCGGCACCTGCCACCATGTTCTTCCGGTTGCCCATATAGCGGCGGCATCGGTGCGCACAATAGGCGTACCCAAAGCTCCAAGTCCGCCATAAATGTTTGAATGACTATCTGAGGCTACAGCCATTGAAGCTGGAAAAGCGTAGCCTTCTTCGCACATCACCTGGTGCCCTATACCTCTGCCAGCGGGGTAAAAATCGGCGCCCATTGTTTTAGCAAAATCTTCAATCTTTTTGTACTTCTCTAAATTTTTTTCTCCTTTATCCTGAACATTGTGATCCAAAGTATTAACTACCTGGTTCGGGAAAGCAAGCCTGGCAGCTCCAATACTTTTAAATTTGGGAATAACGGCGCCGGTGTTATCATGCGTCATTATATAAGCCGGTTTAATTGAAAGATAGTCGCCCGCATGAACTTCGTGTCCGGCATCAAGTCCGTAAGCAAATTTTTGAGCGATTTTCTCGATCAAAGTCTGAGGCATAGTTCCTCCGTATTTTAATAAACTATAGAATTATTACGCTTTGAATGGATCAAAGCTTACAAAATCTGCATGATGAACAATAATGGATTCAACAGTTCTCACACCCAGGTCGCCTTCTTTGGAATGGGTGGCAATAATGTGTTGAACTTCGGGTGGAATACCGAATCTGTCAACAATTCCAATACCGCTGAACGGATGGCGCAGCAGTTTGCCGGCATTGCTTGTTTTAAGTTTACCGTCAGTAATTTCATATTCAAGAAGCTTGCCTACATCAATAAGAATAGCGCCTGCAATCAGCGTATCCATGTCTATTTTTATTTCTTCACCGAAATTATTTTTCATAATTTTGGCAATTTCAACGGCAAGGTGAACGCAAGTTCGTTTGTGAGTCATAAAAGATATATTACAATCTTTAAGAAGAAGTGAAAAAGGAATTGTTTTTAAATCGTCAGCGGAAAGCACGCTGTTTTCTATGGCATACTCCCAACAGTCAATTACTTTATTACGCAACTCCTCATTATCTATCCAATTGATTTCCGGCCATATTTCCAATACTTTTTCTCTCATCTTATCTCTCTGAAATTGTTAAAAAATAATTAGTAATTCAGATAAAACAACAGGAAACTAATAGTGTCAGAACATAAGCCACCCCCTGCAAAAAGGGGGTGAAAAGAAAATCCGGTTGGAGGAAAAAGAAAACTGTAAACCGGCAGTTTATATATTTTTAATTATTTCATCGGTCATTTGTTGTGTTGTACAGGCGCCTTTTGTAAAAACATCGGGACCGCCTTTAAGCTTAAGCATATCGTAAGTTTTTACTTTACCTTCGGCAATAACTTTTGCAATTGCTTGTCTTATTTTTTTTGCCTTATCATTTTCATTTAAATGGTCAAGCATCATACAGGCGCTTAAAATCATTGCAATAGGGTTGACTATTGAAGGATTCAATTCCTGATATTTGGGAGCGGAGCCATGAGTAGGTTCAAAAACGGCAACCTCGCTGCCTATGTTTGCGCTGCACGCAAAGCCAAGGCCGCCTACAAGCCCGGCAAAGCCATCACTTATTATATCGCCAAACATGTTTTCGGCAACTATAACTCCGTAGTTTTCAGGATTCTTGGTAAGCCACATCATCTGAGCGTCTATGTTTGTATCCCACAAAGAAATATCAGGATAGCTTTTAGCAATTTCTTTTGCTTCCTTAAACATCATACCCGAAGTTTCTCTAAGCACGTTTGGTTTTTCGCAAAGCGTAAGATTTGTATAACCATATTTTTTAGCGTATTCAAACGCGGCTTTTAAAATTCTTTGAGTCGCTTTTCTTGTTACGATTCTTGTGGAAATTGCCATATCAGGGCTTGGGCAATCTTTAAAAAATTTCATCTTCGGGTGAGTTTCAAAAGCGCTTCTGACAGCTTCCGGAGGATTTGTCCATTCAACTCCGGCGTATAAGCCTTCCGTATTCTGCCGGAAAATAACAGCATCAACAACAGGTTCGTCAACGCCGCCATCAGGAGCTCGTCTTATAAAATTCAAAGGATTGCCTGTGAATGACTGGCATGGGCGAATACATATATCAAGGTTAAAGTGTTGGCGTAAACCAACTATGGGGCTAAAATAAACGAAACCTTTATCTTTAAGTGAGGGATCGAGCTCTTTTGAAGCTGCATCTTTGGGTTTACTGGTAATGGCTCCAAAGAGACCTGTCTTATATTTTTCCAACAAGTCTATTGTGCGTTGTGGAAGTGCGTTACCTTCTTTACACCAAAATTCCCATCCTATATCACCGTGTATGTAATCGGCTTCAAAACCCGCTGCATCCAATACCTTAATTGCTTCGGGTAAAACCGTTTTACCAATTCCATCACCGGGCAAACTTACAATTGTTTTTTTCATAAAGAAGTTTCCTCTGATATTTAAAAAATGGTTATTGTAAGTTATTGAAATAATAACAAGCAGGCAAGAAAGATAATTTTTGTTTTTGTATAAATTTCTTATTTTATGAAATAATATTCTTATTTTTGTTTTTTTATAAATATAATGTTTTTTTATATTTACTTTCCTGAAAATAGAAGCTGCTTTTTATAACAGATCTTTTTTCTTTTATGCAGTCATAGAGAAATTATTAATGAACTACGAAGAAAAAAATATACCCGATTTTAATAAAAGCCAAAGCCGTCAAAGTCATCTTGTTAAAATAAAAAATGAATTTGTCTCTTTTTTACTTACAGAAATAAAAACTCATTTTAATAATATTGATGAAACCAGACATGAGTTGTTGCACAGCGCGTTGACTCATGAGCAGCTTAATGTTGTTGAACAAATTAAAACCGAATGCGAACATTCATATATTTTATTAGAGGAAATTGCAAATTTTCTTGATCTCGATACTGCAAAAAATAACCTTACTGAATTTCAATTCGATTTAAAAGATTATTTTGAAAAACGCAGAAACGCTAACCTGGCTAAAGATCTTGCCGGTCAGTTCCCTTTGAATATTCTATTCTGGGAAAACGATTTGTTTAATAAAAAACTCGCCGGCTCTTTGTTCTACTATCTGGGGTATTCGGTTGATTTCGATCTTCAACTTAATGAAGGTCTTACCAAGGAATATGATCTGGTGTTTGTAGACCTTTCAAAAAATAAAAACGTGCTTAGCGAGCAGTCGGATACAATCTACGCTTATTTTGCAGATAAAAAAAGACCTTACATAGTTGCTATATGTCCTGATAATATTAATAGCACGCATCAATCGGCATTTGAGCATTCCGTAGACGCTAATCTTATTTCTCCGTTAAAAGTTAAAAGCATTGTGGAAATTATTGAGACGGCCTATCAAAAAAGCCGAACTGAAGCTTTAAAACCTTTATACAAAAGAATAGATAAAGATTACCAGGGTAAGTTTATTGAGCGGGACAAAATCAGCTTTATTCAGGAAATACAGACAGAAGAAGATATTGTCTTTTTTATAGAACTTATTGATGTTTTTATTGTTGAAACTCCAAAAATATTTAAAATTATAAAAGAAGCTATTATAAATAAGGACTACGAAAAAATACATTTCGGCGGGCATAAACTAAGAGGCAGCAGCCTTACAATGGGGATTGACTTGTATATTATCATTGGCGCTCAGCTTGAAAAAGAGGCGGATAGCAAAAATATAACCGAAGCTAAGAATTTGCTTGAACAGCTTGAGCATTCTTTTGTGAAAATAGTTGAAGAGCTTGAGGATATTAAAGTCTATTATAAAATGAAATATTTAAATGAAGATAATTAATTACCTACCTCCCAAAAAATAATGACAGTTAATATTAAAGAAAAAGCGAAGAACAACAGAACAATAGTTCTTACCGAAGAGGAAATAAAAAAATATAAGCTTAAAACAATAAAACTTGAAGGAAAAACCGAATTAAATAATGTTCTGAATAAAAACATTAATCAGAATTTGTTTGAAGCCGAAGAAAAACTTCCCGCCTCGTTTGTAGACTTGTTATTTGTTGATCCTCCTTATAATATCGATAGAAAATTTAATGAAGTGAAGTTTAAAGCTCTCGATGAAAAAAAATACGAAGAATGGATGGATAGCTGGCTTAAAGGATTGGTACGTTTACTGAAACCAACCGCTTCGGTTTATGTTTGCTGCGACTGGAAGTCTTCTTCGCCGGTTTTTAACATATTAAGCAAGTATTTTATTATACAAAACAGAATTACGTGGGAAAGAGAAAAAGGGCGCGGCGCTAAAGCAAACTGGAAAAACTGTACTGAGGATATTTGGTTCGCTACAGTTTCAAAAAATTATACTTTTAACATAGATGATGTTAAACTTAAACGAAAAGTCATAGCGCCTTATAAATCGGAAGAAGGGATGCCTAAAGACTGGCAAAATGAAGAAGAGGGAAATTTCAGAATAACCGCTCCTTCAAATATATGGACGGATATTTCAATACCGTTTTGGTCGATGCCTGAGAATACGGATCACCCAACCCAAAAACCGGAAAAACTACTGGCAAAAATTATTCTTGCAAGCAGCAATAAGGGCGATGTGGTTCTGGATCCTTTTGCTGGCTCCGGCACAACACAGGTTACCGCAAAAAAACTTGGCCGCCGGTATGTGGGCATTGAGCTTGACGAATATTACTGTTGCCTTGCTGAAAAACGTCTTGAGATGGCGGATGAAGATACTTCAATACAGGGCTATGAAGATGGCGTATTTTGGGAAAGGAATACGCTGACAGAAAGAAAAAACAAAAAGATTACCGATAAAAAGAAAAATATAAAATGAAATTTAAGCGGGGCAAGTTTTTAACCTGCCCCTGAAAAATTAATTATTCGCGTGTTCTTTGGGGAAGGATCTTAAATTTTGTCCGAAGTTTAACTGTTCATCCATTCTGCATGACCAGACAAGTTTACCATTCCATACAGTAATATCCGGGCATCCGTCACACATATTCTGCCTGCCATCTTCAAGAAAATCGATAGGCTGTATTATCATTACAGATTGATAATCTAATCTTTTAAATATGTTGAGCGGATTTTTGTAATAATTAAAAAACGCCTTTCTCATCTTTTTATCGAATGCTCCAAACAACAGCATTGATTTACCCTGGTGAGCCATGCTTGGTTTTGAATAAGCCAGATATTTATCGAACAATAAATGGTGAACTGTTTGCACAACTTCCATGGATTTTTTACCCATATAGCCATAAATTTTTCCTTTTCTGCCAACTCTTCCTGTAAGCAGCCACTTAAACGAATCCACTTTTTCCGAACCATTAAGATAAGCGCAGGGATCAAAATCGGGGTATTCGGTTCTTAGCAACTCTACAATTTCGCGAGCGTTTATATCTGTCCTTTCCGATGTTTCCTCGTTATACACCAACTGTTCCATCTCAATTTTTTCGGGGCCGAGATAGAAATCAACTTTTTCGTTATTAACTGCCCTGTATAAAATAAATACCATTACCTGAACAATATCAATATTTTTAGCGGCCCATTTGGCCATTTCGGGTACATATTGCATTGTATCTTCGTAAACAGTTGAATTGAGGGCGCAGGAAATATCGCCTTCTTCGGCAACCATTCTTGCATAGTGGTATCGTAGTTCATTTAATTCAATTTCGTTTTTGCCCTTCCATTCCGATCTGCCTTGTTTGCTGTCTATGTGGAAAGTAAAACCGTAGACGCCGGCTTTATGCAGTTCGTGTAAAAGGCTTTTATCTAATTTCACCCCATTGGTATTTAGAATAGGCTTCATGCCCATTTCTTTAATCATTCGAACAATTTCCACTATTTCCGGATGTAACAGTGGATCTCCCCCTGCAATTGAAACTCCATCGCACTTGCGTAGGCTTTGGAAAGTTTCCAGTTCCTGTCTTACAATATCTAAGGACTTGTGACTGTCATTCTCATTTTTTCTATAACAACCGTCGCAATGTAAATTGCATTTGGCTGTGGGCTCAAGCCAGGCAATGGAGTTATCTGCAAGGTTCCAGGGTAACCTGTAGTAATCCAAGTGGTTTAATTTTTGCACTATTACCTCCAAAAAAATTTATATACTTATTGCCGAATTATTTTTGTTCCCGCTATCCGTGAATTATACTACACTAAAAGTACTCATATAGGAAAATAAATAACGCAAAAAACATAAACAATTGATTTAATATTATCTAATTATTAGCGATAATTAACATTACGCATATCCAATGAAAGCTATAAGAACCAACACTGTATTTGTTATGCGTTGTATATAACATACGGCCGATTTGCTTAAAAAACAGAGTGATTTTTATACGGGAAAAACTAATATCTTCGGAATTAACCGATTATTTTCTAAATTTGCATTTGATATTTATAAAAAATAAAGACTGATAAATGATAGAACCAAAAACGTTTTACAGAAAACTTGATATCCTGCAAAATAAAATAGGTATAGAAAAGCAGGGAAAAGATTATTTGTTCCTTATTGCCAAAGAGCTTGAATCGACTCTTGGTGAAGAACTGAAACTACTAAACGGATGCATCTATGAAAAAGTTGATGATGAATTTGTTTTAATTTCGGCTCCTCCGCAAATGGAAAACAGCATTAAAAAACGGCTGGATTGCAAAAATCCCGATATACAGGCCGTATTGAAAAACCATACATATATTTTTGAAAAACCGGTTTTTGTAAACGGAGAAGGTGATGGCGAACCTGACGAATATAAAACAAACGCCGCTTTTGTTGTTAACAACCCTCTTAATACCTGGATCTTTTCGTTTGAATTGATGGGGGGATGGGTTAGGGAGGAAGTCAATCTATGTCTTAATGCTGTACGCACCGCGTTAAATTTCAGGCTTGCTTCTGAATCGGTTAAGGGCGAATTTGAACAGGCGGTACAGATTCAACAGAGCCTTTTACCCGAACCTGCGCCTGAGTTTTACGGTTACCAGATTGCAAGCAAATCGTGGCAGGCCGATCTTGTTGGCGGCGATTTATATGATTATTACGATTTTGAGGATGTGGCATTTGGTTTCTGTATTGGCGATGCAAGCGGGCACGGGCTTTCTGCGGCGCTTATGGTGCGCGATGTTATTACAGGTCTTCGTATGGGTCTGGAAAAGCAAATGAAAATGATACACACTCTTAAAAAATTAAATTCGGTAATTTACAGAAGCGTATATTCTACAAAGTTTATTTCCCTGTTTTATGCTGAAATGGAAAACAATGGCAATCTTTTTTATGCCAACGCGGGGCATCCGGCCCCTACATTATTTATTGGCGATGAAACTTTCAAACTTGAACCAACCGGAATGATTATTGGAGCCTTTCCTCAAATTGATATAACCCGTTCGTTTATAAATGTTCCTATTGGCGGTATTCTTGTCCTTTATACGGATGGAATTCTGGAAAGGAAAAATATCGAATCAAAAATGTTTGGCTACGAAGGCGTTTATGATGTTGTAAGGAATAATATAGATAAGGATGCCAACACAATAATGATGGCAATTTATGACGCCGCAAACGCATTTGGCAACTATAAAAAATGGGAAGATGACGCGACGGTTGTAATCATTAAAAGGGAAAAATAAATTTAACGTATTATTTGTGTAAAAAAATGCGTAGTAAATATTCAGGAGCAAGGTAGTTGACCTTGCTCCTTTTTTTGTAAGGTGTTTTTTATTTAATAATAAACGAACAATTTATGAAGGATCTTTCCCGGTATTAAAAGACCTTAGTAATTTATCGCTTCCCCGCTGGATAAAAATAACAAGTTCTTTTTTACCGTTAAGCTCAAGTATTCCCCAGTTTTCTTTTCCCGGATAGGGAAGTATATTGGCTGAGGATATTTCAGAAATCCATGCAACATGATCGATAACGCTTTCCATGCTTAGCCTTCTGATGGCAATTACCCCATGTTTAAATATAATTACCGGTTTCCCGGAAATATTGAATTTGGCAACTATGTCTTTATCGCCTATTTCAGATATTGAATTTTTTTGTGTTACGGCTTTTAAATCTTCTTCTTTTAAATCAAATACGGTTAACTGCTGCGTTTCGCCTCTTTCATTTACGTAATTACGTATCCACAAGCTGCCGTCATTTTTCAGCTCAGCGTTTAAGCCTGCCGGAATACTATTCCTGGCTTTTAAGGAATCCTGCGCATACGCAAGATTTGACGGGCTAAAAAACGAAAGAATTGCCGTTGACAGAACAATTAAAAAAACATTTATAGAAACATTTATGTTTTTCATGATAACTTCCCGTTTTTTGTTGGTTAAATAACAGTGAAATTTTTAATATCATTATGATAATTTCAACAGTAGAAGTAAAAATCGGGGGTAGAGATATCCGTAGTGGATAAACCTTTTTGAAAGGATTATTCGGCAGCATGCAAATGAAGAAATGCATTGTTACAATGTCTATACAACTAAAGCAAGCAATTAAACCAATATGATTGTTGCCCGGGTACACATTGCCACCTCCTTTGAAAATAAGTTACTTAATTTTACCATTAAAATCAAATATGCAATTAATTTGTTAATTAAAAATATCACCCAATTAAATTGAAAATATTGTTATCTTGCACCATTAAATTTGGCTATGGAAAATGAGATATAAGATTTTTATAATTGTCGCTTTGGGATTATTAACTGCGGGTTGCAACAAAAACTCTAACGGGCCGGTTGAACATAAACCAATTTACAGCAGCCAGTTGATTTCGCTTGTTCGGGAAGCTATTTCGGGCAGTTCCACTGCAAACGACTCCCTAAACTCTTTAACGGATGTTATAAATCCTTCAAAGACAGAATACAATAAAGTATTTGCTGATAGCATTGTTAATTCAAAAGGGAAGCGAATCTATTTTATTCTACTTGAACATCCGGTACCTGTTTATAACCGTTTTGCAATTTACGATGATATGCTGAGATGTTATCTTATAGATAAGTCGTTAAACGGATATTTAAAAAGCTCAATTATCCGTTCGGGGGGAGAGTTATTTATACAAATAGATGAGGAGTTTATATCCAAGGATGATCTGGAGATAACAAGACGGTCATTATATCTTATTAAAAACGATACCGCTTCTTTGGCTTTCCGTAATTTTATTAAGCTTAAGAAAAACAAAAACAGTTTTGAACAAAGTATAATTTCCATCAATAAAGATTCCATTTCTACATCTATTAACGCAAATGGCAGTCAGCAGGAAGACGCGTTTTATTACGACAGCAAACAGTTAAAATACGTGAGTAAAAACGAAGTATTTCAGAAACTGGTGCTAAATGAAATATCGTCTTATAACAAAAAGACGACAAAGCCGCAGATAACGGATGAAAAATCGGCGCTGGAATCAATTGGCATGACGCCTCAGCAGGATACAATTAATTCCACAAACAACTATAAGGATCATGAAGAAGGGTTTTCGCTATTTATACCGGAAGATTGGAAGGCCTTAAAAAACTTTGTTATCCCTGGTGTATTGCGTAAACAATGCAAGGGCACGTATTTTATGAATAACAGCCGCGGAGTTAAATTTTATGTTGTGAAAATCCCCGCAAGCGATTCTGCCGAAGCATATATAAAACAACCTTTTACTAATTTTGTAAAAGGAAAGTATTTTGTAAGATATACTGAAAAGGTAATTGTTGGTAACATGCTTTATTTGTATTTTGAAATAAGTAACGGAAGTAAAAAATTCCTCTTCTTTTTTGAAGCGCCAAAGCTGGTGTACGACGAGAAAAAAGATATGTATACGTCTATTGTTAACTCGTTTTCTATTGAATAGAGAATATGAAAGTGTATTTAAAGCAAAGCATATTTGTTAATTTAAAATAAGTTGAGATTATGGATATATATTTAATACGGCATGGAGACGCCGAAAGCGGTTCCGGGATTAAAACGGATTTTGAAAGACAACTTACTCCACAGGGAGTTGAAATATTAAAAAAAGCGGCCGCCGGCTGGAAAAACACTCTTAAGGGGTTCGATTATATAATTTCTTCGCCATATAAAAGGGCGGTTCAGACAGCGCAAATAGTAGCCGAAGCGTTTAATATGACAGATAAAATTGTTATTGAAAACCGTATGGGCTGCGGGGCAAGGACCGATGATGTGCTGAATATTGCCAATTCCATTAAAGCCGAAATAATAGCTTTTGTGGGGCACGAGCCCGATTTATCAAATCATGTTTCGGAATTAATTTCCGGCAATGGTTGTAATGTAGAGTTTAAAAAAGGGATGATTGCTAAAATTTCTTTTGGCAGCAAGGCTAGGTTTACAAAAGGAGTGCTCCGGTTTATGATGCCCACAGATGTATTCTGCGCATAAAAAAGGGCAGACGACTACACAAATATCATGCTTACCGCTGCTTCCTTCCGGATCTGACGGGGTTGGGCAATCACCTGTTAGCCGCTGCCTTTTAAAATTCAGATTTCAAATAAAGCTATAATTTTTATTATTTGCAATATCTTTATTCTGCCTATTTTATGGGCTGTATTTCTATAAAGTGTTAAATATTATAGATCAACACCCATTAAAGCTTTAAGCGCGTAACCAACAAGAAACGAGAATGCCGCTACGCCCAGACTTATAATTGTCATTTCAAGAAAACGGCGTTTGAAATCCAAATCCTTAGCTACCGAAATGTAATAGTTAAAACAAAATATAATTATTACGGCTGCAATAAGCGTAACGGCAAGCGCAATAAACTTATCGGTATATAAAAGGAACGGCAGAATGAGAATAACCACCGTTATTATATAAGCTATACCAGTATAAACAGCCGATTTGCCGGCATTTTCATCGTTTTCCGCTTTGGATGATAAATAATCCGATGCGGCCATGGATAATGCAGCAGAGATGCCTGTAACGAGCCCTGCAAGCGAAATTACCTTAGTATTGCCAAGCGCAAGAGTAAAGCCTGCAAGCGAGCCGGTAAGCTCCACAAGCGCGTCATTGAGTCCCAGCACAATAGAGCCTATGTATTGCAAGTGTTCTTCGTGCAGCATGGCCAGTATGTTTTTTTCGTGTACGCGTTCTTCCTCCGCAATTTTTGCGGCTTCCGGGTAGATTTCATAAAGTTCATCGTAGCGTTTGGAACCAGTTCCCTCTCTCTTTTCCATCAGCTTAAGAACAAAAGAGAGTCCAAAGAGTTGAGCAAAAAACGTCATAAAAACCACACGCCATTTTACCGGTTTAAGATCAACTCCTGTCTTGGTTTTCCAAAAAGCCGCGTGTCCTTTTTCCTGATTGGCTATCTTGCGCAGAACTTCAGCGTTCTGCTGGTCTTTACATCTCTCCGCGAGACGGGAATATATGTGAAATTCAGTTATTTCAACTTGCTGCACCTGCAACGCTTTCTTTTTGTTTTTATCTTCCATAATGGTTTTTCGTTTTCCTGTTTATATACGTGTTATTATTCGTTATGCTATAATTATACAAAAAATTACTTTAATAACAAATTTGTGAAGTTGTTTTTATGTAAAGCCATAAGAGCAATTTGTGGTTAATGCGAACTTTGTTTGTTAACGGTAACGCCGCACCGGAGTGGTCCGGTGCTGGCAGTAGCGATGGATAAGATTATTGGTACAAAAATCTAAGCCTTTAACGAAATATTTTTTTGGAAATTTTTATAAGGCAAGGTGTAGCAGTAGTGGCAGGAATTTGTTTTTCAATCTATAAAACAAATTTGCAACGGATTTACAGAAGAGAAGAACTCGGTACAAATAATACCCCGCCAGTGCCGGACCACTCCGGCGCGGAAGAAAAATGTGAAAGCCTTTCCCTAAAATAAACTTAGTCCTGAATCTTTTATGGTAATTGGTCGTATCGGTTTGCAAGTGTTTACGTAATCAAGTATGCGTGACTATTGCGGTGGTAAAAGCATCTTGCCTGTTGATGTGAATTTTGTTGGTTACCGGTAACGCCGCACCGGAGTGATCCGGTGCTGGCAGTGTTACTCGTTGTTATTTGTTATCCCGTCAACGCCGGAACGCTCCGGTGTGAAAGTGAAACACGCAAAAGCTTTTTGCTATAATAAACTTAATTTTGAATCTTTTTCGGTGATTGGTCTTACTGGTTTGCAAGGGTTGCCGTATGCAAGATAATTGGCCGGAATATCTTTTATAACTATGCTGCCTGCTCCAATTACCGCATTATCACCAATGCTAACCCCTCCGCAAATTACTACGTTACAAGCAATCCATACGTTGTTTCCAATATGAATTTCTTCTGCGTATTCAGAGGTTGAAACATGTCCGTCCTTATACTGCATTGCAAGTCTTTCCTGGGCGATAAGAGGATGAGTTGTTGCCATGAGTGATACATTTGGCCCGAACATTACATGATTGCCAATATAAATTCTGCCGTCATCCATTATTGTAGTGTTGAAATTTGCAAAAAAGTTTTCGCCAATAAAAGTATGGCAGCCGTAATTAAATTGTATTGGCCCCTGAAAGTAGTATTTATCGCCTATGCTTCCAATAAACTCCTTTATAACAGGCAGCCGGTTTTCATCGTATTCATCCATTGAGTTGAATTTTTGGCAGAGAATATGCGCTTTGTGTTTTATATCTTTTAGTTCTTTTGAGCGGGCATCAAATAATCTGCCCGAAAATATTTTTTCTTCTTCAGTCATTTAATTAGCCTTACAGGATTTCTGAAATTATAGTAATTCAATATGTAAATTTAATAATATGAAAAATTACAATAAGAAAACAATTATTAATGTTTTCTATAAAGTGTAATAAAACATAGCTGGAATTAAATAATTTCTCCTGTGCAGCAATCGTTATCTGTTGCTGTGAGTTTAACATTTGTGAGGGTGTTTGCAAGGGCTTCATTAAACGAAGCGGAGACCCTTATATAATTTGAGGTAAAGCCTTTAATTACTCCATTGTGGTTTTCCATTTCGAAAAGAACGGGAGAGGTTGTACCCATTTGTTGCTGATAGAACTGCATTTTCTTTTTTTCGCTTAAAATGCGCAGCATGTGGTTGCGCTTTTTTCTTTCAACAACATCAACGCTGCCAGGCATTGTAATGGCTTTTGTATCGGGGCGTTCGGAGTAGGTAAATACATGCAAATAAGAAACAGGCAGATCTTTTAAAAAATTATACGCTTCTAAAAAGTCTTCTTCGGTTTCTCCCGGAAAACCGACAATAACATCAACGCCAATACCTGCGCCGGGTATTGTGTTGTAAACCTTGTGTATTAAGTCTGAGTAAAAATCCCTGTTGTACCTTCGCTGCATTAAGCGGAGTATTTTTTGGCTGCCGCTTTGTAGCGGTATATGAAAGTGCCTGCAAAGCTTTGTGTTACGCGCGGTAAGTTCTATTATGTCATCAGTTAAAAGGTTTGGCTCTATTGAGGATATTCTTATACGGAATTGTCCGGGTACTTCAACCATTTTCAAAAGTAGTTGGTATAAATCGGTATCAATCATTTTTCCGTAGTCGCCAACGTTTACACCGGTTAATATAACTTCTTTGTAGCCTTCTTCAATGAGTCTGGTAAACTGTTCCATAACTTTTTCGGCGGCAAGACTTCTGCTTGCGCCGCGTGCTTTGGGTATTGTACAATAAGAGCAAACATAATCACATCCGTCCTGTATTTTTAGATACGCGCGCGTACGGCTGTCTCCATCCGAGGAGGAAGCTATGCCGAAGTCATTCAGCTTATCCGTATCTGTTACATGAATACACGCGAGTTTGTTTTTACCGAATTCGTGAGCGTAATTAAAAATATTGAACTTTTCATTACTGCCAAGCACAAGATCAACCCCTTCAATTGAGGCTATTTCTTCGGGCCTTAGCTGCGCGTAGCAGCCAATAACCGCTATAAAAGCTTCCGGGTTATTTCTTAAAGCGCGGCGGACTATTTGACGGCATTCCTTGTCCGCGTTATCGGTTACAGTGCATGTATTTATAACATATACGTCAGCCGGGGAATTGAAATCCGTTATTTCATATCCCTCGTTTTTGAACTGTTTGCCAATTGTGGAAGTTTCGGAAAAATTAAGTTTGCAACCAAGCGTATGTAAAGCTACTTTTTTGTTCATAATTAAAAAGAGCGGAGTGTAATTTCCGCGGGAAAACTTTCTGAATATAAAAGTAGGGAACAGGTATTAACCCGTTCCCTACGTAATTACCGTTAAAAAAACAATTATGCTTTTTCTTCAGCAGGAGCTGCCGGTGCAGCCGGAGCCGCAGGAGCAGATTTATCTTCAACTTCAAAATTAGGGAAGTCGGAAGGATCAACTGCGGATGTTTCCGCGTTTCTGATATCCTGAACCGTAACTTTATCTAATTTATGTTTTGTAAGATATTCTTCTACTTCAGCATCAGTCTTTTCTTTAAGAGCTGCAATTCCGCTGAGGACAATTTTCTTGTTTTCTTTATCGAATTCGATAACCTTAACAGGAATAACGTCATCAACAGGGAAGTAATTTGCAAGGTTTTTAATTTTAGAAGTTGAAAGCTGGTTAGCCGGAACAAATCCGTCTACGCCTTCAGGTAATTCTGCAATCAAGCCCTTTTCAATTATTCTTACAACTTTAGCTGTTGAGAAAGTACCTACCGCATAAAGTTTTTCAAAGTTGTTCCATGGGTTATCCTGAATTTGTTTGTGACCCAAAGAAATCTTTCTCTGGTCAACATCAACGCCAAGAACAACAACTTCAAGTTTCTCGCCTTTTTTAACAACTTCGCCGGGGTGTCTTATTTTCTTTGTCCATGAGAGGTCGGAAATGTGAACCAAACCGTCAACTCCTGGTTCAAGTTCAATAAACACGCCAAAGTTTGTTAAGTTACGGGCAATACCTGTATGTACCGAACCAACAGGGTATTTCTGCATTAACGCGCCCCAGGGATCCGGTTCTAATTGTTTAATACCGAGAGAAATTTTCTTTTCTTCTTTATCGAGGCTTAAAATGACAGCTTCAACAATCTGGCCCATAGCAACAACCTGCGAAGGATGTTTAATGTGCTGAGTCCAGCTCATTTCAGAATTGTGAATCAAACCTTCAATGCCTTTTTCGATTTCGATGAAAGCGCCGTAATCTGTAAGAGAAACAACGCGGCCTGAAACCTTATCGCCAATTTTGTATTTCTTGTCGATTTCTTCCCAAGGATGAGGCAATAATTTTTTAAGGCTCAAAGAAATTCTCTTCTTTTCTTCGTCAAAATCTGTAACAACAACTTTAATTGTCTGGTCTAATTTAACTACTTCATTCGGGTGGTTAATTCTGCCCCAGCTCAAGTCTGTTATATGGATTAAACCATCAACGCCGCCGAGATCAACGAATACGCCGAAATCTGTAATCGCTTTAACAAGTCCTTCAAGAATCTGGCCTTTTTCAAGGCTGTTAAGAATTGCAAGTCTCTGATCTGCAATTTCTTCTTCAACAAGAACTTTGTGAGAAATGACGACATTTTCGGTCGGTACGTTAACTTTAACGACTTTAAAGTCCATTGTCTGACCTACAAAAGCGTCAAAATCGCGGATAGGTCTGATGTCAATTTGAGAGCCTGGTAAAAATGCTTCCATACCAACAAGATCGACAACCATACCGCCTTTAATTCTTTTAAGAATTTTACCCTGAATAATTTCGCCGGTTTCGTAAGCTTTAATAACTCTTTCCCAAATCTTCATGAAGTCGGCTCTCTTCTTGCTGAGAACAAGATTACCATCCTGGTCTTCTACGCTTTCAAGAACTACTTCAATTTCCTGGCCTACCTTTACTTCGGCAGAACCAAATTCATCTTTTGGAATAGCGCCTTCGGATTTGAAACCTACGTCTACTATTACGTAATCGTTTTGAACGCGAACGACTTTACCTTTTATCATTTCGCCTTCTTTAACGTCCCTAAATGAATCGGAGTATAATTTCGCTAATGCAAAGAATTCTTCTTTTGAATATTCTTCGTCGTTAAAAAAACGTTTCGCTTTATCGAAATCATCGTTAGTTGGAGTGTTTTTTATAGCTGATTTTACATCATCAGACATTCGTCCTCCTAATAATAAATATATTTGCCTGCTTTGCCGGTAAAGCCATTAAAATCTCGGTTAGCAGAAAAATTTGTTGATAAATAATAATTAGTATGGCTTTAAAAACTCTTTAATTATTAAAATTTTTTTCTATAAACTCTTTCATTTGCACCATTACCCATTGCGGTGTGGATGTGGCTCCCGTAATACCTACCGTTTTTACGCCATTGAACCAATCTTTTTCAAGTTCGTCAATGGTTTCCGCAAAGCGGATATTGGGGTTTTCTTCTTTTGCAATATTATAAAGAACTTTTCCGTTGCTGCTTTTTTTGCCGGCGGTAAAAATTACCAGATCGTTTTGCCTGGCAAACTCGCGCAGCTTTTTATCGCGTCCCGAAACCTGTCCGCAAATTGTATTTTTTGCATGAAACTCAAGTGCTTCTTCTTCAAGCGAAGCGGTTTCAAGATGTTTTATTTTTGCTTCCAGAGTCTCTTTTATTGCGTTAAAAGTTTCTCTATCCATTGTTGTTTGCGAAAACAAAACAGATGGTTTATCGAAACTTACATTTTTTAACGCTTCTTCAACGGAAATTACTACAACAGCCTGGTTATTTGTTACGCCTCTCAAACCAATTACTTCGGCATGGTCTTTTTTGCCAAAAATAATTACCTGAAAACCGTTATCGTAGTATTTTCTTATACGTTCCTGTACTTTTGTAACAACAGGACAGGTGGCGTCAATTAGTTCTATTCTGCACTCCTGAGCTTTTTTGTATGTGGAAGGAGGCTCTCCGTGCGCGCGTATAAGCACTTTGCTGCCGCGCTCAAGCTTTGGAAAGTCTTCTACCGTAACTGTTGTTAACCCAAGCTTTTTAAGTCTTTCAATTTCTTCGGTGTTGTGTATTATTTCGCCAAGAGAAAACATATCAGGAGTTTTAGAAAGTTCCTTTTCCGCAAACTCAACCGCTCTAACAACACCCCAGCAAAACCCGGCCGATTTATCTATGGTTACTACCATAAAGACCTGTTAAAAATTTGTTAAACACTCAATCCTTTCTTTTCAGCAACCTGTCTGGCTTTTTCATAAATCAGCTCAACCTGTTCTTCTATGGTAATATCAGACGTATCAATTTCTATGGCATCATCGGCTTTGCGCAGGGGACTTACAGCCCTGTGGCTGTCTATATCATCCCGCTTCAACAGGTTGTTTTTAATATCTTCAAGAGTAATTTCGGGGGATTTATCTTTAATTTCTTTTAGTCTGCGTATGGCTCGTTGTTCAATGGAAGCAGTGAGAAAAATCTTTAGGTCGGCATTGGGGAAGACAACGGTTGTAATATCCCGTCCTTCCATAACCACGGCGCCGTTTACGCCCATAGCCTGCTGCTTTTTTACAAGGTCGTTTCTGACTTCTTCAATTTTGCTTATATCGCTTACTTTTGAATTAACTTCAAAGGTTCTTATCTGTTCGGTTACGTTTTGGCCGTTCAGTATAACGGTTGTTAAGCCGTCTTTGTATATTAATTTCAGGTCAGATTTTATTGTGGAGTCTATTACAGCCTGTGTATTGTCCAAAATATTGTTTTTTATAGCCAGATAAGTAATTGCGCGGTACATGGCGCCTGTATCTATATAGAGATACCCTAATTTTTGAGCAAGAAATTTAGCCGTTGTGCTTTTTCCCGCACCTGCGAATCCGTCAATTGCAATAATCATTTTTTTAGACATATTTATTAAATTTACAAAAAAAAATCCAGACTACAAAGAGGAAAAATTGGTAAAACACTAATTTAACACTTCAAATTGTCTTTACAAAATCCAGCCTTTATGTGATACATCCACAAAATAGGTGGCCAAATACAAGAAGGAGATAATACAGATTGTCTTTTGCGAAAAGCACAACCTCTTAGGTGGCAGAGCTTTTCGAAGCCACCTAAGAGCTTTTCGAAGCCACCTATGGATGTCAAAGTCGTGTGTTTGTGACTACGTTCGCATTTTTCTCAATTATTTACTTCTCTGATAATGATATATATTTACATTAAAGGCACAAAATATACTTCTCAAAATAGGAGCTATTTAATAATACTATAATGTTTAATGTTGTGTTGCCCAAAAGATAAGACACCGCCGCAAAATCTGCGTTGAAATATTGGAATATGAGCTATACAGAAAGTTCTTGTAAATACTCATATCCCTTAACGTTATTTACTATTCCTTTTACCCAAATAAAGCTACTTTTTCTTTAATTATTCTTTTGCCACCGAAATTTTGGCTGTACCCAAAAAGGTTTTTGTTTTAGATAACCGAAATATTTCATAATTTGTAAAAAATATTTTGAGGGGTTAGGGATGGAATTTATGTTGGGCGTTTTTGGTAAAATTTTAGCTTCTTTATTATATGATGGGCTTAAAAAAGTAAATAACTTACGTGGTAAGCCTACAATATCAAAAAATTTAACTAATATTCCTGAAAATTTTCTAAGCCATGTAATTGGACGTCAGGAAAAATTACAAGCTATAAATGAAAAATTAAAAAAAACAAAAGCTGTTGTTGTTTATGGAATGGGGGGAGTTGGCAAAAGTACAATCGCGCAAAAATATATTCATAAGTACGGTTATAAGTTCTCGCACATAGCCTACATTAATATCTCTCTGGAATATGATATTGATAGCAGTAAAAAGGATAATAAAGAATTAATAATTTCCGCATTTACAGGAAACACTATCCTTGTAAAGAGATTAGGCCTTGAATTTGAAGAAAAACAGCCGCCGGAAGAAAAATTTGACCTAATACTAAATGCTATGCAGTATCTAAAAGGAAAAAATCTGCTTGTTATTGATAATGCCGGCAGAGCGCTTATGCAGATGCAGGAAAAACTTCCCCCCGAAGGCTGGCAGATGCTTGTTACAAGCCGATGCAGAATAGAATGTTTTGAAAATATGGAAATAGAGTTTTTAAACGAAGATGAATGTACACGTTTGTTTTATACATATTATGGAGTTGAAAAGAACGATGAACTTTTGAAACATATTCTTGTGAAGATTGGTTACCATACTCTTGCAACAGAGCTTATTGCAAAATCCGCGAACGAACGAGGCATAGAGTTAAGTGAACTTGACGAAATAATTAAGAAGGAGGGGATTAATTATTCCAAAGCCGTTTCGGTAATAGTACCACATGCGGGTAGTGATGTAGAAGAGTTGAAGCCGATTGAACATTTAATAAGAACATTTGCTGTAAACTATCTTGATGATGAAAGCCGGGAAGTTATGTTGTATCTTTCCGTACTCCCCTCAAAATATATAGAGTTTGATATTTTAAAAGAACTGCTGCCTGTTGAAGAAAATAAACTATTCGAAATTCTTAACAAACTAAATAAAACCGGCTGGCTAAATAAATCCCATGACGCTTTCAGTTGTCATCAGGTAATACAAAGCTCAATACGCGCGCAGCAAAAACCTGATACTACAAATTGTGACTCTCTGATAAAAAAACTAACCGACAAACTATCGTTTGACCAAACAAAAGAGGATGTTGTAGAAAAATTCCAATGGTGCGAGTATGGTGCGTCTGTTTTATTATTTTTACAAATTGAAACAGAAGAAACAGCGGAATTAGCAAACAACCTGGCCCTGATATTACAGGATATGGGGGAATTAGCGGAAGCGCGGAAGTTAATGGAACAGGCTCTTGCAAGTAATATAAAGAACCTTGGAGAGGGGCATGCAAGTGTTGCAATACGTCGCTCCAACCTTGCCATGATATTACAGGATATGGGGGAATTAGCGGAAGCGCGGAAGTTAATGGAACAGGCTCTTGCAAGTGGTATAAAGAACCTTGGAGAGGGGCATACAAGTGTTGCAATACGCCGCTCCAACCTTGCCCTGATATTACAGGATATGGGGGAATTAGCGGAAGCGCGGAAGTTAATGGAACAGGCTCTTGCAAGTGATATAAAGAACCTTGGAGAGGGGCGTACAAGTGTTGCAACAGATCGCTCCAACCTTGCCC